>Ga0222718_10000918_pt1 | contig 30034 bp, 44 predicted proteins | sample C33_27DmetaG_FD_165045 | JGI IMG/M metagenome (GOLD analysis project Ga0222718, IMG submission 165045) | Estuarine water microbial communities from San Francisco Bay, California, United States - C33_27D | ecosystem: Environmental > Aquatic > Marine > Unclassified | place: USA: California...
GTCGCGCGTTACCCGTATAACAGCAAGCCAGAAAGAACCTATCATGCGGCAGCCTTAAGCTTTGCCCGCTTGAACTCGCGGTTGAAGTGCTTATTGAACGCTCTGCGGGCGGTCTGGTTCGCCTCATCATAAAAGTCGAACTGCTTTCTGATCCTGCCATCAGGTTCAAGGATATAAAGCATTTGCAGCGGATAGCGTGACTTGCCTACCCGCCGGACAATAGCGTCCTGTCCTGACTTCAGCTTAGTCTTAAACACCTTTGGCCTGTTCAGGATGTTGCGCGGCCTTCTCGCAGCCGTAACGCCGCCCCTAGATCGCAGTGGCATATCCCTGCCGGGGATAGCAATGTTCTGACCACGCGGTGTCTTAACGCCGCCAGTCGCCAGCCTTTGCAGATATTCTCTATTACGCGGGCCAGTAGGATAGTTCTGCACAGTTGATACCAGCCTTTGAGTGGTCGCCCGGTTCTGTCCCCTGATAGGCATAAGCATCGCCTTCAGGAAGGCAGGATTGCGAACAGTGACACTGCTGGGCCAGACACGCTCAATCGTATCTTTACGCACATCAAATGCGGTATCGTTCAGAGCATTACGGGTCGCCTTTGGGATAAGCTGCTTGCCCAGACCATCTAAAGCTCTGGTCACTTGAGACAAATTGCTTTGAACGCTTATCTGCATTACTGCATTACCTCATCATCAAGCTCTAGGATCACCACTGTGCCATTGCCCAGCCCGGACGCATCGAACAGAACTGCATCACAGTTGTCGCAGTTTATCTTGCAGGAATGCTCATAGACAATGCCCATTGTGTCGGCATTGCAAGAGTGGCAGACCACATAATCATCGAAAAAAGAAACCGCATCCATAGCCTGAGCATAGATGCGGTTTCTGCCGGGGTCAATCCTGATTGTCAGGAATGAGAGAGAACGCTGTGGCCCCGACCTGTTAAACACTTGTTGACCATCGTCCGGTCGACAGGTTCGCCGGGGATCACAAACCACCCCCGGCTATCCTTTATGATCTGTCGGCATTCATTGAGGTCGCGCTGATAATATTCAGCCTTCCCCCCGGATGCCCGCAGATCAACAACCGGCTGATAGCTGCAAGCAGATAGCATAAATGCTATAATCAGATACCTCACAGCGCACCCCCGAACTTAGCAATCAGATGCCAGAAGGTATATTCCGGCCCGAATATGTTGAACCAGCCCATCACAAACAGGGCGATGCAAACATACATGATGAACTCAAACACCGCTTGCATCTGACTTGCCCTTTCTTACAAAACTGCTCACGCCCTTCTTAAGAAAATTGCGGTCAAGAAACTCACCCTCAAGCGGCACTTGCTTGCATTCCAGACGATTGACATACCCGTATGCTGAAACTGCTCTCATCGCCACCGGCTGCATCTTACGCATCCTGAACTTGCAGGAGAAAGGCTTGCCGCTGGTGTCATAGCCTCTGATCTCAAGAAGCTGACCCCTCCGCTTCGGGTCTTGTTGCAGCAAAAAGGTGATGCCGGTCGAAATCAGATCATCATCTTCTGGGCAATCATCTGCCTCACAAACATCCACATCAAAATCTGAGTTTCGGTATTTGTCGCGGATTTGCTTTGCAAAAAGTTCACCCAGTTCTGGATCAAAAATATCAGTCATCTTACTCTCCCTTTTCTTTGCGTTCTTCAAGAACTTCCATCAGGTCTCTAATTGAGCCAGTGTTATTAAGCATCTCAAGGTCTCCAATATAATCATCGAGCATCAGAACAACCTCATCGAATTTGCGCCAAATTTTACGATAGTCATCCTCAAGAGGTATTTGGCCAGTGCCTTCGCCGAACTTTGCGACATGAATGAAGCCCTTACGAACAGCATCATCGGCTGACATCATTTCAGCAAGGAACTTCTGTTCAATGATCCAGTTGCCCTTTTCATGAGAAATAACACTCATTTTTTTCATCTCACCCTCCTCTCAACAGTTGTGTCTTGCCCGAAAAAAAAGCCCCCACCATCTACAAAACTTCCCCAGCTGGTTTTTTCCAGCAGGATAGCATTGTAATGACCCAGACAATTAGCATTGTCTTGCATTTTTTGATAAAGCTGACCGGCGAACTCAAATCTTGCGCCGCCCTTGATTGAAGAAAATTTACAACGATACATCTTACTCTCCCTTGATTGGGGCGGGGCCGTTAGGCCACCAACCCATTAGTGTTCAGCAATTCAAAAACATCAGCCTTACATTCGCGCAGGGTCTGATGACTTCCACCGATATAGTTATCTGTCCACGCCCCGTCATCGCAGCTTTTGTAGATGTATATTGGGCTAATTTTTCCATCGCCGTAACCGTCCCAGTTGTGGCCGACCACCTCATATTCACTGTCAAGATTGGTGCGTTTAATTTTAAGCATCGTTCTCTCCCTCGATGATTTGTTTCCACAATACCTTAATACGACACCTCAATAGTATTGTCAACACTTTTTTCATCTTTTTTTTCCACAACCACTAGAGAGCAAGTCGGGCAAGTCCAGCCTTTCTCTGATTTTTGCAGATAAGTCCTACAAGCTGGGCAGCGATCCTGCTCAAGCAATTCCCTCATATAGCCGTTACCGATCTCAATCGTCATCGCATTAGCCCCAATTCTCGCGGATTATCTAGCCCATTGCCCAGCCCCAGCCAGTCCGCATCTGTCTGGTCGGTCTGCATGAAAGCTAAAACATCTTTGTGGATCATGTCGAAAAGAAAGCCCTGCGACTTGTATCGCTCCCACATCTGGGTCGCCACCCTGTGCGCGTATTCCTTTTGCCGGTCAGACAACCCCCGCTGCCTTTTCTGCTGTGAAGGCGCATTTCCGGGCCGCTGGGCGGTCTTAGCATCAGTCCTGCACCACCGCTGCCAGAATGCTTTGAGGGAACTGTAAGCGGCTTTATGCCCGTTCTGAGCATCCCACAGCTGAATATTAGTCCAGACTTCCTGCCAATCTAGGCCCAAATCCTGTGCATACTGCTTGCAATCATCATCTGGTTCCCAATCAGCCAGCTTTTGCCGTTTAACACTTTTGGCCTTTTTCTTAACTGGCTCCCTATTATTTATAGGTAACGGTTCTATATAATGGTTTGTGTGCCAACCTGTCACCCCAGAAAGTGACAGATTGTCACCGCAGAAAGTCTGACCTGACAGATTGTCACCCCAGAGAATGTTATACAAATCGGATCGTTTGTAACGCTTTTGCCGCGTAATCCGGCCTGTGGTTTCCAGCCATTTGAGCTTGCGGATCACAGTCCTCTTGCTGCAACCAGAAATGGTCGCAATCCTGTCGATGCTGGGCCAGCACTCGCCTGTGCTTTCGTTGTAGTGATCTGCCAGAATGACCAGAATGAACTTAGCCACCGGGTCATCAATCTGCATATCAAATACCGCTGAAATGCGCTTAATGCTCATCGGCCTCATCCAAAAAAGTCTGATATTCTGCATCCAGCTTTTGCCGGGTCAGGCCCATCCGCAAATCCCAGTAATTGTCGGGCAGCTGACCAGTCGTGTCACAGGTCATACATTCCTCTCTAACCTCATCGCCCCAGATGCCAATGACAAAGATATAGCCCTCACCATCACAGTCCCAGCACTTAATCATCCTTGCCCCCCATCAATTCAGCTGCAATCGCGGCATAACCAGCCACATCCACCCAGCTGTCCCAGTGATCTTCTTTGCCGGTCATCCGGGCAATCTTCACCGCTATCATCATGCGCGAAACAGTCAGCGGGGTGATTTTCTGCCCCAATATCGCCGACCACATATCAGCGATGTTCTGTAAATTCTGCTCCGGCTTCCCGTAGTTTTGCTGACGCATAGTGGTGACTTTTTTTGCTTCATCAAGCAAATCGTTTCTGTCCATTTTTACCTCTCTGAAAAAGTATCCAAAGCCCGGCCCTTCTTCGCCCCGGCTTTCTCCGTGATGCCCGCCAAAGTCTCGGTATTGCCAACCTTCAGGCGGTTCAGCACCCTTGACGCAATACCGAAAAACCAAATCACTCACTGCTGTCAGGCCACCCGCCGTAGTCTAGGCCGGTAACAATCTGGGTCGCTTCCCGGTTTATGCGGCCAAACTTATCAAAGTCAGCCCCAGCAGCCTCATCGCCAAAAGCATCGTCAGGCAGCGCAGCATCCCATTGTTGCCGCAAATATTCGACCTGATTGATGCCCATCACCCGGCCCTTTTCAAGTGCGTCATTTCTAGGTGGTTTCATTACACTCTCCCTTTTTTAGATTAGATTTTTACAAAGTCCTTTATGTTAAAGTAACCTTGCAGCTGGAAGTCATCTGGGTCGCCCCGGTCAAACCGACCGCCCAGAGAAATGTCCCGCCAACGCTCAAAATCCACCAGACCGATGCAATCAGTCCAGCGCACCGCCAGCCAGCAGGGCAAATAGGTTATCATAGTCATCTGATTTGCGTTAATTATTTTATCAAGAGAAATCATGAAATTCGGATATTTGAAGCTGGTGCAATTTCTGTTTTTGACCTCGACCAGAGCAGTGACTTTGCCGTTCTTCACCATCGCAAAATCCATCCGATACTTAAAGGGCAGCTTGTATGCCTCGCATCCTCTGGCTGCACAAATCTGGTCGATGATTTCACGCTCATTATCGCGGTCGGCTTGCGTTTCGTATAGCTTGCGACTCATGTAGACCTCTTAGGAATGCACACAGCGGATACGACAGGCGCACCCGGATCGGAAGCATTATAGTGGAACTCGACCAACATTTCCATCTGTCCATTAGCGTCCAGAATGCACTGATTGTAGGTTTCATAGACCGGGTGGCTCCGAAATCCAAAGCATCGATTTACTGGCTCACCCGTTACGCTGTGAGCGATGCACATGATAATCGTAAATTCCCACATCAAAGCCTCCCCGCCAATAGATCAAGAAAGTCCTCATAATCAATGACCGCCAGCGGCTTCTGCCTGTCGGCCCCGACCACCAGAACATCCGCATCAGCGATGTGCTGGTAAAGGAACTTGAAACCATCAGCCCGCTTTTTTGCCTCGATTTCCCAGAGCGTCCTGCCGATTTTTATATGCACATCGTTCTTGATTGACCCGGCCCCGGATAGCGGGACGCGGTATGCTTCAAGCCCGTGAGCCTTAGCTTTGTCAACCAGTTCACGCTCAAATCTTGAGCCTTTTTCTTTTTGTCGGTTCGGCATCTGAAAAGCTCCTTTGCTATGACGCTATGATGCTGTGCGTAATTTTGTCAAGAAAAAATGTAAAAAGTATATTGACCTGTGCTTATACTGGTGATTAAGGTGGGGCATGAGCAAGAACCTTGAAATTTCTCCAGAGTGGTCGGCGGCAGGACAGACACACCTGTCGCCGTCCAGCCTTACCATCACCCCGGCGATGTATAATTTCAAGTATCTATACCTCAAAGAACGCCGCCGGGACATTGTGGTCGGTGAACGCGCAGCATTAGGGACAGCGGTGCATAACGCGGCGCAAAACATCGTCTGCAAAGGCGCAGATATTGAAGGGGAAATCACTCAGGCCCAGCTAGATTACGATTTTCATGACGCGAATGAGGATCAGGTTCTGCGCGACAAGTTGCGCGAATGTATCGACCCGATGGTTCGCAATGCGGTTGATTTGCTGCTGGAAGCCGGTTTCGCCGGGTCAGTTTCAGAAGAAAAGATAAACACCCGGCTGACAGATGTGAACATCCCGGTCATCGGCTTTGTCGATTTGCTAGTGCCGGGGACAATGTTTGTCGAGATGAAAACCAAAGGGCCGCGCAAAACAAAGCTGCTCAAATCTGGTGAGCAGGGCTGGGCAAAAGCCAGCTTGCCGAAAACAGTGGAATACAATCACCTCATTCAGTGTGCGATTTATCAACACGCGCTGCAAGTGACCCCTTCAGTGATGTATATCGCGGAGCATGAGGCGGTGCTTTATACGCCCTTTAACTGCGATGAACTTAAGGCTGACAGTCTCGCAGACGCGCTAGAGGATGCCCGGCAGCGGGCTTTGATCCGGCAGAACCTTGTCAAAGTATCAAGCGACCCGAAAGTGCTTGCCCGGATTATAGACCCAGACTGGCGGCATATGTATCAGTGGAAAATGGAACCAGAATTTATCAAGGAGGCTAGAGAACTGTGGAAACAATGAAATTATATCAGGCACTGGCAAAATTTAGGCAGGATGCCACTGTCAGCAAATCGGGCAAAAACCCTATGTTTAAGTCCGAATATACCACTCTGGGCGATGTCCTGACTGCGCTGCATAATTTGCCAGATTACGGCCTGACTTTCAGCCAGTTTTTTGCAGATGATTTGCTGGTCACTGAGGTTATCCATTTAGAGACAGGCAATAAAGCACTTAGCCAGATTGTGATCAAGCCAGAAAAGGACACGCCTCAAGCATTCATGTCCTGCCTCACCTATTATCGCCGGGCCAGCCTGATGACAATGTTTGGCCTCAATGCAGACGATGATGATGGCAATAAGGCATCGAATAGTGGCGCAGCCGGGAACTCTCCCTCACGGCTTGCTGCCGCTAAGACCTCGCCCGGCTCTGTCTCCTCCACCTCGCCGGGCGGGGTCGCCCCAACAGATGAACAGCTGGCAGCCGCACTCGCAAGCTGCAATGCTGTCAAAGAGGTCAATGCGGTTTATATGCGCTTGTTTAAGACAAAAGGCATCGAACCGAATGACAGTCAATTAGCAAAACTCAAGCAACGGAAGGCAGAACTCAATGTCTGAGTATGACAACACAAACACAGGTGTCTTTTTTATAAATACCTACAAAGAAAAGGACACTCAGCCTGATTATAAAGGCAAAATCAATGTCGAGGGCATCGAAAAAGAAATAGCTATCTGGCACAAGTTTTCCAAAAACAACAAGGAAATGTGGCAGATAAAAGTGTCCGATCCTTATGTGAAGCCAGATGTGCAACAAACCGCGCAACAGGCCCAGCAGCCGCTTGATAGTGGTGGTTTAGATGATGAAATTCCATTCTGATGCCGATCAGATAGGCTTGAAGGTTGACGGCGGTGGTATATCCATCGCTGTCAATGACCGGCACTATTTCATCAAACTGACCCCCGGAGATGCAAGTTATCTTGCGGTTGATTTATTGAGGCTGGCGAATGCTGCACACGCGTCTAAAAAAGAAAAAGAGTTCACAAAAGAAACCTAGAGTTTTCAGGTATGTATGCGTTTGGTGTGAAAAGGATGTGTATAGTTCACAAAATAACTGGGTCGCAGACGGGGCCGGTGAAATCCTGCATGACAGCTGCTATCAAGAGAGATTAGGTATAATCAATGAAAATCGAAAAAAACATCCCTCTGCCCTCTGAAACCAGAGGCCGCCCGCCTTCAGGCAAATACGGCTGGGTCAGCGATTTTGAAATCGGCGATAGCGTTCTCATCGAGGATGAAAAAAACTATCACCTGACCCGCTATGCGCTGCGCCACTACAGCATCAAGTATCGCTCACATAAGGTTGATGGTGGCTGGCGGATTTGGCGCACCCAGTAGGCTATTTCTTGCCGAAATTAGCACCCAGATTTTTCAAGGCGCGTTCACCATACCAGAAGCCCAGAGACAGCAGGTTCAGCTGCCAGAGCATTTCCATCGTATCCGGGTCGAAATCGCGGGTGAGAAAGCCGTAAATGAACGCCCCGGCCAGCAGATAGGTCAGGATAGGACGCACAGAGCCGCGCAGGATTTGGATCACCGGATGCACTTGATCGCCCCGGCCCTCATAGGCAACCACAAAGTCGCGGAAGCTGCCCTCAGCTTTCTCAATCTCTTTAGCCATTTCCTGCCGGGCCTTTTCCTTAGCCTTTGGGTCGGGAATAAGGTCTAGCGTTTTTTCTATTGCGGGCTGTAACAGGGGCAAAAGTGCTTGCAACATGATATCACCTATCCAAAATAGTTCTTCGGCTTGCTGCGCCGGTTCAGCTTCTTCTTATGCCGCCCCGGTCGCCTGATCCGCTTCTTTGCGATAAAATCTGACCTGATTTGTTTAGCCATTAATAGCTCCAGACATTAGGCCGGGGACCGCCCTCATAGTCGTCAACATGAACGAACCGGGCTGATCCGCGCTGGGATACTCCGATGCCGGTCATGCCGACCAGAGTGGCCGCTTTAATGATCTGAAAAGCAAACCGACCATCACAGGCTATGTCAGCCGCCCGGCCCATTGTGTGAATGCCCGGCTTCTCTTTTTTGACCTCGACAGAGTGTTTTTCAGAGCGAAAGCCGCTGGTGATTGTGAACGGATGTCCGACCAGCGTTCTCATCTGTTGCAGCTTTTCAAGAAAGTCCGGGTGCATTTTGCACTCGCCGGTCTCGCTGCATTTAAACTCATCTTCATTAAAGTTTTTATAATCTTTCCAATTTATCATGATCTCACCTCGCGCATGATTTCAACCGCCCTTTGCCAGCTATCTTCCTCAAGATGCGTCTTAGCAAAGAACGCTCGCGGCAGTCTTTTTGAACTCTGCCGCAGTTGCAAAATCGGGAAGAACGCGGCCTTTCGGTCTGTGGTGGCCACCAGAGCAAGAATGTCATAATCGTCTTTTCCCGGTAGTTGTTTCTTCAGGCCAGTGCCTAGATTGAAGTGATAGCCCTCAGACCGGCCCTTTCTGTATTTCAATCTGGATGATTTCACCTGAATCCGCAAGAATAAATTAGGATCATCATCATGCCAGCTGATTAAGTCAATCTTGTCCTGCTGCGACATAGCGCATCGCCAGCCCAGCGATAAAATCACACTCGCAGCGATATGCTCTCCGATTAGCCCAAATGTGGTGTTTGTAATCACATCGCTAAATCTTATTGGTCATCCCCAGATAGATTATAGCACCTATGCCCACAATTACAAATAGACCCAATATCATTAGAATAGTTGTTATAATAATCGCCACAAATCTCTTGCGCCTCTCCCGCTGCCGATAGATGGTTTCCTGCCTCTGCTTCCTGATTGCGGCTTCCTGCTTCAGCAGTTGTTCCCACGTCCCGGCCTTGCAGGTGTATTGAATAAGCTGCCGCAGCTGATCCCGCTGCTCTTGCATCTTACGCTTGTTCATCACAATCTCAAGAGCTTCCTGCTCTACAGATTTGCCCTTAAACAGCTTCTTAAATATCGGGGGATTTTTTGCCTCTTTTTCGGCTTGCTCTATGTCAGATAGCGCACCCATCCAGCGGGACAGGTCACTGACCATACTCTCGATGTCCCGGCCTATCTGGAACCCTTTTTTAAGTGCTGAAAAGGCGGCTGAAGCGGTGGCCATTGCAGTAATTGGATCGGGCATCAGTAAATCTCCACACTGCTCTCATCCACCAGCCGGGGAACGCAGTAAGCAGTCACCTTGTCCCGGTCATCTACAAAACTATAGTATCTATAATTGCCGAACCTCTTTGATAGCTCTGATGCAAAGAAATTGCACTCAGTGACGCTGCGGAAATACATTGTTTCCGATATCAGCTGCCGATAATCACCGACCCCCAAATATAAAAGCAGTAGGAAAGCGTGTGTCATCCATTCATAAACGCCTCTGCTAAGATTGCCAGAACGCCTGTCAGCGTCCCAAACACTGCCATCTCAAGCCGCTTGATACGGGTGATAGTCTCACGCCATCTCTCAGCGCACACAGCCTCATGTGTGTCTATCTGGCCCTTTACATCCTGCACACTGGGTCTGCTCATAACTAGCTCCAATTTGCGGGAACTTTGCCAACAATAGGGGGAGTGATCATGTTTTGCAGCTGCTCTGAAAGCATAGCCTCAAGCTCTGCCTCAGTCTTGTCCAGATGCGCTAGAACAATCTCTTTGCACCAGTCCTGCGTCAAATCATCAAAAGCTACAAAATTGTCCGGGTCAGCTTCACCAGCTGATGCTGTTCCGTAGGCTGTTACTGAAAGCGGTGCGCCTTCTTCAGTGGTTTCGGTCTCATGCTGCAAAACCGCACGCCAGTGGATAGTCTTGCATACATCAATCAAATCGCCCTCTGCCGGGGCTGCATCAAGTTGTGGGAAAGTCCATTGAATAGCCATTGGTTTGCTCCTTTAGTTGGCTTCTAATGCGGTCAGGCGTGTCTCAATATTTGCCAGCCGTTGCTCTGTTGCTGCCCCTACAAATGACAGCAGTTCTGGGTAGCGGATGCCCTTACGGTTATGCTCTGTTGCGCCTTCTGGTGCATCATCAGCGTTATAGTAGGTCTCGCCATCTGCTTCCCACCAGCTTGCGCTAATGAAGAAAGCATAATCACCAGCATCCAGTCCAGCGGCAGTCATAGCGGCCTCAACATCCTGTGCAACAACACCCGTATGCCGCCGGGCTGCGTCACCCTTTGCCGCAACCTTGTCGTTCCATTTGAAGGTTTTGAACAGCTGGCTGATTGCCTTTGCAGCCGTAATCTCCGCATCTGTCAGGCTGGCAATCTGCTGCTTCTCATTCTGGTCAGATGTTTGGATTGTGCCGTTGGTGGCGTATATGTCATCCCAGCGGGCATCACTTACACCAAAGTCGTGCAAGTTGTCAGCCTTTGCACCAGTAGATGTGCAGGGCAACGGTGCGCCATTGGTTGGGCCGTATTGGTCAAACTTGATGCCGCCAGCTGCTGGGCCGCTTACAAATACTCGCCCGCCGTTTGTGCCAATAGAGCCGACAACTCCATCGTCTTTGCGAACCTGTATAATAGCACCATCGCTGGTTTTTCTATTTACCAAAAGGCACAAGCCCGCGTCTCTTGTGTGGTAAGCTACACCATTTGCTCGAATTTCATGACCAACAGTATTTGTTGCGCTGCTTGTTTTGGCAGTTAGAACATTGCCGCTGCTGTCTATGCGGAGGCGTTCTGTGTAAGACGAGCCATTGTAAAACTTTAGGTTTCCACCCGCAGAAGTGCCGATGTTCAAGTCATTTGACGACATTGCAATAGCTGTTCTCTGACTGCCGCCGCTGTCCTTAAATCTAATTTCTTGATTGTTGTTAAGCAGAAAGGTGCCGCTAATATGTAATTGCTGGTCGGGGCTGCTAACCCCGATTCCGACCCGTCCAGCCGATGTGATGCGGAGGCGTTCTGACAAATTTGCTCTGTCGTAGAACCTAAAATCATCTCCAGTGCCCTGCAAATACATACGCTGAGTTGAGCCGTTACCAATCTCAACAGTGCCGCGAACATCCAATTCGTTTTGAGGGCTGGATGTGCCAATGCCGACATTGCCGCTGCTGTCTATGCGCATGCGTTCTGTGTTGGCTGTTAAAAACTCAATTTGACCGCTTGCCTGATTGTTTATTCGCAATGCGTCTGCTGGCCCACCAATATGTTCTATGTGACTGTTCGTAGAGTCACTACGCATTTGAATGTATTTTGCAGTGCCGCTAGAGTTCTGCATACGAATTGCGCCGCCAGCGGCAACAGCGTGAATGATTGTGCTAGGCGAACTCGTCCCAATGCCCACATTGCCGCCATCTTTAATGACCATATGTGCGCCAACACCGCCCTCAACAAACCGCAATGCGTTGGTTCCAGTGTCATACTGGATGCTGAACTCATCTACGCCACCATCGCTAAACTGCAATTCTGGAACGCCAGCAGTTGAATTGATTTCTAAGATTGGTGATGAACCAGAAATTTCAAGCAGATTGCCGGGCGAAGTCGTTCCCAGCCCTAATCGCTGCGTTGAGGCATCCCAGAACAGACCTTGCGTCACGCCTGTGCTGTCGTAGAAGGAGATGTCGCCGTTGGACGCAATTAATAACCGTTGATTGTTATTGGTAGATACCGCAACACTGTCTGCAACTGGTCTATATATTGCCGCACCTTCAGATGGTGTAGATACTTGTCCAGAAAACGCAAGGTAAGACGTAGTTAATCGTGCTACACCGGAGTCAACAGTCAGCCCATCAGCCGTCACTGTGCCTGTGACATCAATGCCTGTGGCTGTGGTGGCGAGTTTTTCCGATGAAACGCCGCTGCCAACATGAAACAGCTTTACTACCCCGCCAGCAACATTTGCATTGAACAGCGTTAAGTCGCTGGGGTTGTTTATGAGAACGCCACCAGCACCGTTTTCTTTCAGGATACTATTGCTACCATCGTGATAAATCTGCAAGTCAGAACTAGCACCAAAGATAGCCTTGTCGTTGTCGCCGAATGTGATGTCATTGCCATTGGTGTCAAGGTCGCCGCCCAGCTGCGGGGTGGTGTCGCCAACAAGGTCGGTTGAAATGCCAGTCAAAGATGAGCCATCGCCAGAAAAGGATGTCGCAGTTACAGTGCCAGTGACATCTAGCGGCTTGTTCATAGTCCACTTGTCGCCTGTTGATGCATAATTGAATGTGGCACTCGCACCATCCACAGTCAGACCAGCCCCGTCTGCCGCTGCCGCATCAGCCGCCCCAGACGCAACAGTGATATTGATATCGTCCACATCCAGAGTGGTGCTGTTGACAGTGGTGGTCGTTCCATTAACTGTCAGGTTGCCGCCAACAGTCACATCCCCGGTGGTATCAACAGTGGTGAAATCCCCGGTTGACGGGGTGGTTGCCCCAATAGGAGTATTGTCGATTGTGCCGCCATCAATGTTTGCACTGGTGATGTCCACCTGTGCGAGAACATCCTGCTCAATAGCGTTATTGAGTTCTGCCCGGCTTATTTTCTTTGTGGCTGACCCGCTGGTATCGACAACAATGAAAAAATCATCCGCTGCGGTAGCCGCACCAGTAATCGCATCAAGCTCTGAAATCTTTTTATCAGCCATCTCTCAGCCCCTATCCAAAAACCAAAAACTCAACAAAGCCACCCGTTCCGGCGGTTGAATAGCTTGCATTACCCGGTGCGCCACCAGCCCCGACAGTGAATGAAATTGTCTCTGTGGTGGGGTCATCTAGTTCAGCAACCACCAGACTGCCAGAGCCGCCAGAATGTCCAGAACCAACCGCGCCTGAGTGACCGCCCGGCTGACCGCCGTTTGATCCGCCACCATCCAGCACAGTCCCGCCAGTGCTGCCGGTCTTGAAGCCTCCAGACGCGCCTACATTCTCACCGGCCAGACCTTTGTTTCCGCCCTTTGCGGTGATGCTAATCCCCAGAGTGACTTGTGTGACAGTCGTATCTCCGCCATCAGAGCCGTTCTGATTTGAAAAGCTGCCGGGAATAACGCAAGCCCCACCACCGCCGCCACCTGATGCGCGGATGATCAGCTTCTTTGTTCCGGCTGGAACCGCAAAGGTGCTGGATGAGGTATATAGAGCGTAATCAATCAGACCCTTCGCTTGCTCAGTAATCGCTTGAGCAGTTCGCAGCGGGGTCATCAATTCGGTGTTATTTGTCCCGGCTTCAGCGGTCGCCTGTGAGGTCACTTGCAAATCAATAATCTTAGTGCCGCTGCTGTTCAGAACATCAATCCCGCCAGCTGATGCGGCCTTCAGGCTGTCAGATATCAGCTTAAAGCGGCTGTTTGTGACATCGAACTCGCCCACAATGATCCAGTTCGCATCATTCTTGTCGCGTATTTTGAGATAGTTGTTTGTGGTGTCCAGCCACCAGAGGCCCGCATAGGTGGTCGCAGGGGCCGATGTGCTGCTGTTGTTTGTGGCAATAGCAGCCAGCGCGTTATTCAGGTCTGACCTGAAAGCCGGGGTGGTCTGGTCGTCAATAACATAATCATGAGTGGCCATCAGTTATACCTCACTACGGCGGTCAATTCGTCAATGCCGGGCGTAATATCCGCGCCAGTGCTTTGCAGTTCTATTCTAAACCTAAATGCCCTGCCAGAAAAGTCCCCTGACTTAAATCGCTTGTAAGACGACCAGCTAGGCGACCCCGCCGGGTCATCATCTGTAGTCGATACGAACTGGATCACATCCGTGTCAGCAAAGCTCGAACCGCCCGACAGGTCGTCAAAATTACCGGCAAGGCTGTCAAAGTTGCCGGTCAGCGTGTCGAATGTCACAGTCGCAGCATCATTTAGGCGCAGACTGTCGATATTCATAAAAACTCGCGCAACCCTGACCGACCCGGTGTCAATGTAATTGCTGAAATCATAAGTCGCGCTGCTAGGCGCAGTGGACGGGTCAGTGATCCGCAATCTGCCCGATGATACACTACAGCCGGTTTTTGTGCCAGAAAAAGTCGAATGCTCTGCTTGCGTCTGTTCATTCGCAAACACATCCAAATCCTCAGCCCTAACAACCACACTGGTCGCATTGACCGATTGGTTGCCAGATTTGTCATACGCCTTTATTAGATAAGTGCCAGAACGGGGCGGCACTGTCACGCTGTTGCCGGGCCGGGCAACCTTATTCACCGCAGTGGTCGCATTCGCAAAAGTCACCCCGGTCTCTGCCGCAGCGTGTCGGATGCGGTAAAAAGACAAGTCAAGATCGCCCACCGCTGTCCACTCAAGATGTATCCCGGCAGAGGTCACATTGAAGCTGAAATCGGTCACATCTTCAGGCGGGTCAGCCAGCCCAGCCACAGTCACATTGCTGCGGGTCAGGAAATCGCCTTTAATCCCGAAAGTATTGATTGCCCTTGCCCGGATATCGTAATCAGCATCCTCGACATCCAAAATTTCAAACACGCCCAAATCACCAAAGCCAGCAGAGGCGTAATCTGTCCCAGATGATTTCTTGAATTGAACCTCAATCTGGTCAATTCGCTCCGGGGCATCGCTGGTCACAGTGGCCAGAATGACATTAGTCAAATGCTCATTGATAACCCGCGCCTCCGATGTGATTGCGAGGCCGATAGGCGGGACATCAAAAGGATCGGCCAGTGTGGTATTATTCTGCTCAAAAGCGGTTTCTTCTGCATCCCAATCAAAGACCGCGCTGCTGATTTCCCGCAAGGTCATCCGGGTCTCTAAACTGCCCTCATTGGTCGGAACAAAAGTCCAGTTGATGACCTCAAAGGGCTTTTCACTGAACCCGGCCCGCGTATTTGTGAACTTGATGATGTCGCCCACTTGCACCTGAAAGCCGCGCATTCCAAATGCCGCTGAAACAGTAAGTTGCTCCCGGTTCCTGAAAAGAGCTATTTTAGCTATTCTTTGTGCGGTGGCTGCTGATGAGGTAAAACCCAAATCAAGATCGATTGCGCTTTCATCGCCCCCGTCCACAGAGATAAAGGTGGTGGACTTGACCTCTGGGAAATCAGATGTCTGCCAGTTGCTCTCAGCACCCCGGAAAGTTCCCCGGACAATATTGAAATTATCACGCCGGGAGTGCCGGGTCTGGATAGTCACCCCTGACCGCAAATCATCCTCATCAAACACAAGGGTCGGTGTGGTATAGGATGCCGCCTTCACGCGCCATCTGCCCTGTGCATACCAAATCATCCCGCCCATTGACCGCAGCAGTGCGTCAATAGCGTCCTTCGGCTTTGAGGATGTGCTGAAAGAGCCGTTTGTGGTGTATCGGCTTTCTGTCCCCCCGGCAGCCAGCGTCACGCTCTCATCGCACACATTAGCCGCCGCAATGAACAGCGTTTCATCAATCTCTGAAACCTCTGCATTCAGCCCGTAATCGCTCACCAGATAATCGCGCAAGCACAGAGCCGCGTTGTCCGTCCAGCTGGTTGTTTCAGTGTTTGGATTATAAACCTTCTTGCCCTTTACGACCGCCGTAATGTTCGGCTCACCATTCGGGAAGGCATCCGCATTGAACTCAAGCCGGGCATAGAGATATGCCACACCCTGCAAGCGGTGATCCGCAGTCCACAAGCCCGCGCTTTCGGTAATCAGGTCTGCGTCTGCCGCCTGAGTGGGGCTTCCGTTGTGCTTGTTGATCCGCACAAGCCCGTTATATTTTGACGGGGCGGTCGCAAATCCGTCACCATCCAGCGTCAATGCCTCATCATTCAGATAGACAGTTTCAATTTCCTCAATCTCATGACCAGCCAGAGCGATCACAATATGCAGGAACTTATTATTGTCGGTCGCCTCTTTATAAACAATCACCCCGCCGACCCGCGTTTTTCCGTAAATTATAGCGTGATCGGATGCCGGGGACACGCCGCTGACCAGTATCGCGCTTTGTGCGGGCTGTGTCGGCCCCTTCGGTTTCGGGCTTAGGGCGTTTAGGGCATAGCCAGCTGCCGCTGACAAAAAGAATGAATTTGCGGCATAGGCAAGAACACTGCCGGTGATTGCGCTGGTAGCATAGGCCAAAGCGGTCGATGCAGCTGCGCTGACTGCTGCCGACAAAACGATAGGCCCGGCCTCTGCTGCTTGTGGGGCAAGGGTGATGAGCAGGGTGGATGACAGGAAAGTGCCAGCTTGCAAAAGAAAACGCTTGCTCATTTGACGCTCCAGAAAATATCACCCGGCACTATGCTCACAAACTGCAAGCCATCCTCGCTCAAAAAAACCGCTTTGTCGCTGATTACCACCCCCAAAATTAGGCCAGTTACCATCGGTTCGGCCTTCCGGCCTATGATGCTGCCTCTGGGCGGTAACTTGCCAGAAAAACGGCTTAAACGGCTATCTATAGCCTCTATAATATCACAAAAACCCGTCCTGCGTAATTGCCGCCGATAATTGAGCAGACAGCCCCACTCCGTCTTATATCGACCATACCAGTCGGTAAAAATAAGTTCCCCGGTCTGCGCCTCGATAGCACCATCGGCAAATTTCAGGCAATCATGCAGACCCCACTCAAAAGGTTCATGCCTGATGTCGTCAAAATATTGCGCCAGCCGCAGTTCCCAGTTTTGCAGCATCATCCCCGGCCCCAGTTAAACTGCTTATCCTGCAAATCCTCAACGAACTCAAAGCCCCGGTCATTCGGATAGCGGGCCTTCTGGCTCTGGTCTGTATAACGCCGGATGCGGGAACGCTCTAAATCAATCAGCTTGCTTTCAACCGACATCGCAATGGTGGATGTCTCCGGGCCTTCGTCAATGTTCATTTGATCCATATAACCGCTGAACACCTCGACAATCCCATCCGGGTCGCCAGTGCTGATATCTATACGGCTGGTATCCTCGGCCAGAATATAGTTGCCATCCTCATCAGTCAGATAAACCCGGTTCGCATCAATCGCCCCAAAGTAAATCTTGCACAGTCGCCCCTGATACGGCTCCGACAGGGCCAGAGACAGCAGTTCGCTAGGGATGCCGGATAGGGTCAGGTTCGCGCCTGTTGCGGCTATCTCTGCGGTTTCAGATATTTCTGAAAGCTGCAAAAGCTGGCCAGTGCCGGTATAGACTGTCCCCTCGATGACCAAATCGCCCAGCCCTGTCCACATCCGCAGGGTGGTAGTATCAAAAAAAAGTTCAACCGCAAAAAACGGCTGGATTTCTGCGGCTGACAAAACACTCAGGATGCCATCTGTGAGTGACCGGCTCATGTTACCGCCTCCACTGCGCTAAAGCTGATGCCGTAAAAAGATGCGCTGTTTATGTTCCAATCAGAGGCATTTGACAGAAGCCGGAAAACACCCTTTGCGCTGCTCACCACCACAGTCGCATTATCATCCGGCGCAGAGCGAATATAGGGCCACAGGTCAAGAGTTGCCTGACCGCTTCCGTTTGTGTCCACATCAGCCAGAACCTTATGCAAGGTCGCGCTGGAACCGCCGCCCAGCTGGATATAATCGCCCGCCTTCAGATAGCCAGTGGCACTAGTCGGCAGTCCGTCAATCGCCAAACTGTCCCCGGTCTGCCCCGCACCATTGACCACAGGTGTGCCGGGTGTGCTGGATGCGCTGCCCTGCGGGGTGGCCGCATTAGGATCGCCCAGCAGGAAAGTCCCCTTTGCCCCGTTCAAAGACAGCAGAAAAGACAGCCAGACCTCTGCATTCGCCCGCTTCATTGGCGGCAGGGTGATATCCGCTTCCCACCGCTGCCCGGTGTGCGCGATGACTTGCTGCTTAAAAGTGAAGGGGCTTTCAGAGATTGCGACCGCGTTTGAAGCCCGCAAGTTCACATTTGCGATCCCGGTGGCTGTCGGCAGTGCTAGAGGATAGGAAATAGCCATTTTTTAACCTCATGAAAATGCCGCTGAGAATGAACCACCCCGGCGGCGGGCATCCAGAACAGCCGCTTTGCTGGCCTCTGCAATTTGTGGCAACAATGAGGCAATTTCAGACCGAACTGTGGCAGATACGCCGGTCGAGATATTGATGCTCTGATTGACCACCACCCCGCCGCCAGCGATGTCGCCATTAGGTATTATAGACCCACTGCGTGACGGGACAAACATCTCCGGCCCCCTCTCGCCAACCAAATAGGGCTGACCGCGCTGGACAGGCCCGCCGATAGCCTTGCCGGTTGCCTTGCCGGGAAGATTGGGAACTGTGAAACCCATCAGCTGCGCCAGCGGGCCAGTGATTTGTTGCTGAATAGCTATCCGCGCCAAATCAGCTATGATTGATCGCGCCATCGACCTGAAAGCATCTGTCACAGTGGTCGTCCGGGTGGCTAGACCGACAAGCGCATCTTCAAGTGAAGTTATGCCGCGAAATCTGACATCTTCCATTGTCATCAAGACTTTTTTCATAGCCTCATCGACATCTTCGCCCGATTCATTCCCGGCAACCCCCATTTTCATAACGCTGTTTGTTGTGCCTTCTACGCTTTTTATAAGGTCATCGAAAATAGTGGTCAAATTCTTGAATGGGACAAACTCTAGCTTTTTCAGGGCCGGATCAAGATCAATGTTTATTGCGTCAGCAACCTCTCTGACAAAATCAAGCAGCCTATTGAATTGCCGACCGACAGAGTTTGAAAAATTAACAATCGCCTGAAACGCTTTTTGAAAAATAGTTATGATGCTGATAGCCAGAGATTTGCCGAATTTTTCAACACCGCCCGCTTCTTGAATTGCGACCAGAACTTTTTTCCTGATTGTGTCAGCAATGAATTGAAAAGCGGGGGCCAGTGCGCCAACCAGCGTATCGCGCAGACCTTTGAACAAAGAACCCAGCCGGGTGAAAGCGTCATTTGCTTCTTCAACATTCCGGGCGGTGGCAGTAGACAGAACCAGACCAAAGTCCTGCGCCTCTTGAGCAATCTTTGCCAGCCCTTCTGCCCCTTCTTCAAGAACCAGCAGCAGTTCGGATGCCCGGCCCCCAAAGAGTTCTTGTGCGATAGATGACCGCAGTGCGCTGTTCTCAACAGTTTGCAGCCTATCAGCCACAAGCTCCAGAACCTTGAACTGGTCTCCCATCACCCCGCGCAAATCATCAGCACTCACGCCTAGACGCTCAAAAGCGTCCTTTGCCTCGCCAGTGCCTTCCTGAACAAAGTCCACCATCCCCTTGTTGAGAGTTCGGACACCTCGCGCCAGCGTGTCCAGCTGGATGCCAGACAAGTCTGCCGCAAGCTCTAATTTTCGCAAATCTTGAACGCTGATGCCCAGAGTGCGGGATAGCTTTGAAATCTTGTCGATGCCATCAAGGCTAGACTTTACCAGCAGTCCCAGACCGCCGACCCCAACCGCACCCAGAATAGCGGTGCGGAAGCTGAACAGTGCGCGGGTCACACTGCCCAGACCCTTCTTGATCGATGCAAAAGCCCGCTGAGTTCTGTCAATGGCTGCAATGCGGATATTAAGATTTTGATCTGCCATCTTCTACTACCTTAAAATACGCGAGCCATTCATTCATTTCAGACAGAGATAAATCCTCTATCTCCGCCTGTGTCTTGTGAAGCCGATCCGCTAAGGCCAAAACATTGAGCCGAAACGGATCGCTCTTTAGTTTTTTTCATGTTCCTCAATGCTCTCTGCATCGCCGAACATTTGCGACGCTAGGATGCTAATAGTGTTCAAAGGCTCTCGCATCAGGATCGGTTTGTCCTCAAGGGTGAAAGCCTTTTCCCCGTCTTTTGTCTCAGCCTTCAGGATTATCAGATCAACCATCGCATCAATCGTCTGGTTGGCCAGAAAATTCTTGTGCTTTCGTTGCAGCTTGTTGATATCGCCACAGGTCATCTGCCCACAATAAAGCTGCATCGGCGCATCATCGTCACCCCATTCCGGGATGCTAATGACGCGCCGCTTCTCGTCACGCTTCTCAGCGATTTGTGCAGCTATGCTCATTAGGCAGCAGTGCCAGTGGTCAGCGCACCAGTCCCCTGCAAGCTAAAGCTGGCCTCGACCATCCCATCAAAAGATGAGTTGACAGTCCGGCCAGTAATGATCGCGCTGCCGGAGTAATAGGTATCACCCGTTGTCGCGCCTTCCGGATAGAAAGTCACAGTGACCTCTGACCCGACAGTGAACGCCCCCTGCCCGCTGGTGTCTGTTTCATCCCAGAAACAGTCAACAGAGCCGGAAAAACTTTTAAGGCCGGTGGAATAGGTGCGATCAGTATCGCCCATTGTTGAGGTCTCAATCGTATCAGCGGTGGCCTCGATTGAGAAAGTGCGGATTTCGGCAATCGCATCATCACTGCCGACCGTCCCAGTTTTTACAGTCCCTTCGGACCCGGTGTGTGTAGCCATCTTAAAATCTCCTAAGCGGCAGTTTCGACATCATTTTCTGCGGTTCTATAAACCACTTCGACAGTGAAGCGACCCACAGCGACAGTTTGCTCACCATCACCAGCGAAATCAGCCTCAAACGCGGTGACTTGCAAATCCTTTGACAAGCCTCCCAGCGTCACATCGGAAGCCAGAGCTTCCTCAACCTCAACAGCGATTGTGTCCAGCGTGTTATCATAATTGATAACCGATTTCACATACGCCTCAACCATTACATCCAGCCGCCGCATGACAGACCGGCTGATGGTCAGTGTGTCAAACTCCACAGCCTCGCTGCGTGTATATACACAAAGACCGGGCAGCTTGCCACCTTCCAGCGGATATACCCGGCTGCGGAAAACATTTGAGCCGGTGGTGGCCAGCCCGGTGACTGCGGTCACAATCGCATCCCTAATTTGCTTGCGAACATGAGCCATCAGTCAAGTTCCAACACCAGCATAGTCATCCCCGTCCCATCATCCTGAACGATCCGAATTGTATAGCTCACCCCGCCGATCACAATCGCATCGCCCTCTGCGGCGGTGGAAACATCGGCAGTCCGGCAATGAAACCGGGGCTGCGGCAATGCAACCCCGACCCCGCCACCAGCATCAACCTCGATAAAGTCATTGTCAAAAATGCCATTGACAGTCGATGCCACTCCGCCGGTAGGCGTGTAAGTTGCGGCAGAGCCGAAATCATCAATGGCCACAAATACGGCCCGGTCGTCTGCGCTTTCAACAGCCATTACTCAGCCTCTGGAACCTCAATCTCTGTCTCATCAACCTTGCGATTTGACAGGTTAAATCCTTTTTTCTTCTTTGCGGCCTTCGCCTTTTCAGCATAACCGCGCTTAATCAGCTTGTCTGCGATGCGGTCATTGACCTCAATCTCATCACCGGCAAAAGCATTATTGCCATCGACAAAGCATTTTTTCAAAATCTTGATTTTCATGTCATGCCCTCAAAAGGTGGAAGCAGGGGCGACCTCAGCCGCCCCCGCCAATCAGTTACGCCACTGAGACCTCATCGGTCTTAGCGAAAGAGGCATCGTTGCGAACAGCGATGTCCAAATCCTGATGCACGATCAGGCGGACAGTGCCAGCCAGACCGCCAGTGGTCTCATCAACCAGAATTGAAGGCGCACCGAACAGGCCAACAATCAGCTGTGAGAAGTCACCGAAAATCAGTGCAGATGCGTCATTGCCAGCATCGCCCGGATCATAGGTGGACAGAACATTGCTGGTGAACTCAGCCTTGTAACCATACAGGTTGTCCCAAGGATCGTTCATCAGGAACACGCTGTCTGTGCCAGACACACGCTCGATGCTTGCCAGCTGCGCCTTAACAGCCGGGCTGGACAGCCAACCCAGTGTTTGACCATTGACTACGCCGTTTGCGTTCTCAACAGTCTTAACCAGAGCCACAATGTCGGCCCAAGTCAGAGCAGCAACAGAGGTATCTGCGGAGATGTCCACATTACCGATGCTGCTGTTGCTCACCAGACCTTGCGGCTGACCAGATGCGCCGGAACCATTGATCGCATAATATTCGATGCGGTCAGCGATTGAACGCAGCAGATCGTCCTGCACAATTTGGTCGATTGCCGGGATGCTCTCTTTGATGAGCAGCCGGGACATATCAACATACGCACCCATCGTCTTAGGGGTCAGGGTCACTGCGGCATCAGTCTGTGACTGATCGGACACATCGCCCAGTTCTTCCACAAAGCCCGCATTTGCGCCAGCAGAGAACTTCGGCATCTTGATCCGATTGGTCAAGCCACCCATAAAGGTCACGCCCAGATTGGCCATTACTTGCTTTGCCCGCAGTGCCTCGATGAACATATCACCACGATGAACAGTCGGAACAAAGTTGTCAGTGACATTCTCAGTGCCAACCGCGCCAGTTGCGCCAGTTGACAGCGGGCCAGCCCGGAAAGCGAAATCAGGCACATAGATGCCGTCAGAATGCTTACCAGTGCGGCGGGTGATTTCCTCGTGAATTTCACGCTCGAAACCAGCCTTTGACCAATCGTGATCCAGCTGCGCCTGAACCATACGGCCCAGTGAATATTGACGCTGCTCTTTCACGGGTGCGTCCACAACATGAGCCGGGGTGTCAATCGGGGCATCCCCGATAGCGTCCAGCAAAGTCCCCCGGAACTCGTCCAGAGACAGGCCATTTTTCAGAGCTTGATCGCCCAGATCAGCCTTGTTGTGCTTCCGCGCCAGAGACATAATCTCTGATGCGTTTTTCGTTGCGGCTTTGGCAGCTTCCTGCCGAACCGCATCAAGATCGATGTCAGACATAGTATTATCTCCTTCTGCCTTGACAGTTGCGTTTAATGGTTCGGAACTCGACCGACCAACGCCCACAAGATTTGACTGATCCGCAGGGATTGAAACGATAGAAATTTCCATTGGAGTTGTCGCAACCCGATAGTAATCTTCCGGGTCGCCTTCACGCTCTATCCGACCATCAATGCGATAGCCGACAGAGATGTTTTGACGGATACCATCCGTCACATCGCCGAACACTTCAGAGGCCAGTGCGCTTCTTCCAAAACGCACAGATGCCCGCAACCTACGCGCATCCTCATCCAATTCGACAGATTCCACTACACCAATCTGGCGTTCCATATCGTGATCCAGCAGCAGGGGTGCGCGGCCAGAATTAAGAAAATCCAGCCTCATATTATCTGCGCTATGATCGATAACTTCCATCCCGAACTCGCGTTTCACCGGCTCCTCAGATGAAACCCCCACCCGGACGACCCGCTTTTCTTCATCAATAGCCTTGCCATCAAGGTGAATTGCCCGCTGCACCATCTCGCTGCGGTCAAAACGCTCTTCATCATCATCATGATAAGGGCGGGCTTCTTCTGTGGCCATTTCTTCAGCCGCTTCTTCTGCCGGGGCTTCTTCTTCATGATGCTTTGAGAAAACGATCGTCACATTCTCATCATCTTCAGTCACATCAACAATATGTCTCTGTTCGTCCATTTCATCACCCCTTGCAGCCGGTTCAAACTTGATAGGCTCAAAATCATTTTCGCGCAGCCAATCCTGCGCCTCACTCACCGACCAGCGGTCAGCATCAAATCGGATAGATTGTATCTCCGACCCATTATCACCCAAACCATAAATAAAATCAATTCCCGCCCCACCAGCATCAGCCTCGCGGCGAAACTCATCATACTTGTCCGGCTCATTGATCCGGGCAGCGTGTTCATTCGGATAGGGCCGGGCCTCATGCCATTCACGCTCTGCCTCTGTTTTCATCGGGTGGCCTTCTGGCAAAAGGTCAGTGTCATGCTTGCCAGAGCGAAAGCGGCCATTCCTCACAGCGTATAGAAAGCTGTTCACGCGGGCCATCGCCCACTGTTCTTCAGACTGCACATTAGGCCGGACGCTTTCAGGATTGGTATTATATGCCCCGACCCCGCGCTTATAAACAGCGGCCAGCATTGATAAAGTGACGCGCTTTGACTGCGTGTCGCCGTGTTCCTCATTATGCTCATCAACCTTGTTCTGCAAGCCGGTCAAGGTGGCCTCTGGGAACTCATCAGCCAGTGCGCGGGTCGCTTCCTCATCGATGCGATCCATCACCCTGTCCTTTTCTTCGGCCCACGCCTTACCAGCATCACTGCCCCAAAGCTGCCACGCGATGCGGCCCGCAGACGGGAAACCTTCCTCTCCCTGACTAAATCCTTCAGCTTCTTTGTCCACCTCATGCCGGGCAAAATAGCTGACCATCCGGCGCACTGTTTCCGGCGATAATTCCTGCCGGTTGACCAGCTGCCTAGCCCTAGCCACACCGACCTCAGTGCCACCGCGTCCGTGTTCTTTGCGCCAATCAAGCCCGCGCTGGGCTTCTTCTGCCATTGTTGCGGTCGGCTTCAGGTCTATTTCTTCGCCCTTATAGGTCGCCATCATCGCCCCCCTCAACAATCGCATCGGTCGGGAACTTATTGCCAAAAGGCTCAAATGCAGTCTTGATGCCAAATTGATCCGCAATCTCTTTGTCGCGAGCAATCTGATTGAAGGTTTCCTCGACATCCCGCCCGTAATGACCAGCGACATCCTGCATTGACATGATGCCGTTATTCAGGCCGACCACAGCCGCATTGATTTCCTTAACAGGATCAACCCACTGCCAGCCCCGGCCCCGGAATGAGGCATTGTCAGCGAACTTGTCAAACTTGCTGCTGGGGATTGGAATACCGCCGAAATCCATCGCTGACATGAGCCAGTCGCGGAAAACAGGGTCAATAAAATGCTGGATCATGAACTGGTGCAGCATACGATAGCCATCACGCTCATCTAGCGCACCCTGCCGGATGCTGCTGTAATTCACAGATGACAGGTCGTTTGACAGGCTGGCATAGGACACATTCAGGCCAGATGCTATGCCCCGCAGCAGCGCACTCTCGAACTCAGCAAAGCCGGTATTCGGATGGTTCGGGTCAAACATATCCAGATTGTAGCCAGCTGGAAGCTGGTGGAATGTCCCCGGCTCCACATCAATGACCGGGACAATATCATCCTCTAGGTCATTGCCCACAAAGTCATCCCCGGTCGGAGTGGTCAGAATGCCCATCTTTGACGCGCCAATCCGGGCCGCAGTAATCTCAGAATCCCGATATCCAGCCATCATCTTCAGGCTGGTGATGACAGAGGACATGAACGGCTCACCCCGCGTCTGATGTGTGCGGGTCGGCATATAAACATGAATAATATCATCGGCAGGAACCCGGATGTGCTTTTGACTGCCAGCAGAATACTGGAAGCGGTCGCCGGGGTGCGATTGCAGTATCCAATAAGCAACCGGGCGATGATAGCGGTCAAGCTCTACGCCCATCCTGATTTGATTGCCATTCGGCAGAGTTTCATTTTTCTTGTGGTCAACCAGATCGGCCTCGATAAACTGCAAAGCAAAATTATCGCGGAAATTGCGACCTGACATCTTTTTGATAAATACCTCACCATCGCGGGCCAGTGCTTCAATCGCATAACGCTGGCAATCCAGCCAGCTTAGACGACCATCCACTGTCGGATTGCCCATTCTCCCCCAGCTTTTGAAGGCATTTTCGATGATAGTATTGCCAGCAGCATCCAAAGACCCGTCATCATTCCGGGCCTTAACCTGAAGATGAAAGCCGGTCTCGCCGACAATGTTTGTTTTCAATAGGTTAATATATCGCCGGGCGAACTCATTATCGCGCACCAGTTCCCGGCTGCGGTTACGCATAAGCTCAAGAGAATAGCGCAGTTCACTGTCTGCGCTGTTGCTGCTGGATGTAAAATCTGCAAAAAGGCGGCCAGACGATGCTGCTTTGTAAGAGCGTTTGCTGCGCCGCTGCGGTTTTTGTTCTGCTTGATAATCCCGCTTGAAAATATCTAAAATGCCCATTTTTAGAACCTCACCTTGATAGTGGCTGCGGTTTGCTTGCCATTGACGACACGCTCTCGCCGCTTATCCTGCGCCACCTCTGCGCGGTAATAATCCCGCCACTCGCGCAGTTCATTAGGTGCGATTTTTGTCAGCGACCGGCCATTGATAGAATAAGAAGCAACATCAGCATCAGCGCGGCCCAGAAGAATGCTCTCGATTTTATCGACCATCTTTTCTGCGTGACTGCGAGGGTCAACATTGTTGTCATAGTCCTCAACCACCTCAAAGCTGCCGCGCCGTAAAGTGAGACGCTCGCTGTCAGCGGTTCGAGTAATCTCAAGCTGCCAGTGATGATGCCCCGCATCAAATCCGGCACTTGTCGCAGAAGGGATTGCAAAATACCAATCATTATCGTCCACTGTCCCATTTACTGTAAATTCATGTGAGCCGCCAGCTGCATCGCGGGCAACATAAGCCGCCGAATATGCTGATGAAGGATAATCGACCGCCAGATTTTGCCGCTTCCACTGGACAAAATCGCCCTTCACTATTAAATCCGGCTCAGTGTAAGAGGCTTCACTTGTGCTGAACGCATTTGTCATCGGCCTATCTCCAGCTGTTCACAAAACCGCCAGATGACCGGCGCGTGTTCATAGGCCGCTTTTTTGGCTGGTCATTGCTGACTGGCGCGGCCCGGTCTCTCTTTTCTGCGATTGCATTCAGGTTCAAATTCAAGATCGCCAAAGCCCCAATCGCATAAACCCTGCAATCAAGAGCTTCATTGCGGGGTCTCGTTTTTACAAACTCGCGGCGCGGAAATCCCTTGTGGAACTTTGTGACAATTTTTTCACTGGCCGCCAGCTGCTTGAAATACTCGTCCGGGCGGTCATTTGGAAAGTGACAATAACCCGGCCCCTCGATTGTAATCTTTAAGCGGGAAAAAATCAATTCCTTGATATTGTCAACCCCTAGAGTGAACAGGCGTATCTTGCCGATGTTGTTTCTGGTGGGGCGGCTGACAATCGGTCGGCTCTCGCCAGCTGCACCCTTTATCGCAAAAATGCGCTTCCCTTCGCGGGGTCTGACATAATTATAGACCGCTTGTGTGTAGTGACCGCCGCTGTCGATACAAGTCGATCTGATTTGCAGTTCCCGGCCATCTTCGGTCTCATACTTGCCCGATAGAATGTTATCTAAATCCTGCCACAGTTGCGGGGTGCTAGGATCGCCGTAAAGGGTGCGATAATCTACAGACCAGCTTTCTTCTTCTTTGCCCCAGCCAACAACCTCAAGCTCTAGCCGGTCGTCCTGAACATCCACCCCGCAGCTTAGAACCAAAATATTGCGATCCAGCTTCGGGCCGTATTCTTCAGCCCTCTCCGCAACCGCAAAGTCGTCCACCCTCTCCCCTGCATCTTCCCAGCTTTCTGCTAGGGTGGTATTCAAAAACACGCGCAGAGTGTCAGGCAGCTTTTTTGCTTTTAGGAACTCGCGAGCGATATCACCCAGTGGTGTCCACGGGCTGTAAAGGCCCGATAGATGAAAGCCCGCAGTTCCATTAAACTCAGCAGTGGCCCGCCATTCCCCCCGGCTTACCGCCCGGTAACGCTTCGCATCGTCCCAGCAAGACCCGCAATCTTCGCAAATATACTGCGCGGTCTCCGGCGCATCTTTGTCCCACTGAACCTGTGACCAGACTAGCACCTGATGATGCCCGCAATCAGGACAGGCGACAAAATACTTGCGCTGATCCGATTGCTCATAAGCGGTCTCAATGCGCGATGCGCCTTTATTGGTCGGGGTCGAAACCATCACAATCTTGCGGTTATATGTGAATGTTTTTGTTCTGGCGCGGGCCAAATCAATCGGGTCGCCCTCTGATCCGGCAGATGCCGGGTAGCGGTCAACCTCATCGAGAAACACGCAGCGGATGGGTCGGCTGGCAAGACCAGCAGCAGAGTTCGCGCCGACAATCGCAATATAGCCGCCGGGAAAAGATTTCTGATAAAGCGTATTGCCGCTGTCCCGCGTCCGGGCATCCTTGACCTTATCTTTCAGAACCGGAGTGTCGCGTAGCATCGGGGCCAATCGGTCAGATGACCACATCTTTGCAAGCTCAAGAGTGGGCTGGACAACCAGCATCGGGCTGGGGTCTTGATGAATGAAATAGCCGACAGAATTATTGATGATCTCAGTCTTGCCCACCTGTGCGCCTGTCATGAAAACAATATTTTCAACAGTCGGATCAGAGATAGCTTGCATCATACCGCGCTGATAAGCCGCCCGGTCAGTGTTCCACAAGCCCGGCTCCGCTGATGCTTCCGGGCTTAAGCGGCGGTGAGCATCGGCCCATTCGTCAATTTTTAGGTCGGGCGGGGGCTTCAGAGCCGCCAGCATTTGACTGGCTAGGCGTATCGCTGTCGGATGCGCGGATAGGCTCAGAGACTTTGACCTCGATTTCTGCGATTTCTTGTAGGGCATCATAGACCTGTTCTTTAAGTATCGCCTTGACCTCAACCAGCTTTTCAGCTGCATAGCATTCTGGTGCAGCCCGCTGTGGTAAGGCAAGCAATTTCTGGCGCATATTCTGACTGACCTCGATCCAGACCTTTTCCACATCATCTGCCGGGATCAGCTGTTCTTCAATCTGGGCCTTTTCCATTTCGGCCATATCAGCCCGCGCCTTTGTCAGCCGGGTGCGGTGAGCGTTGTAATCATCGCCGTGAACATCAGACCTGACCGCCCTCTCTCGCAGATACTTGATATAAGACCTGACTACCGGGACAAGCTCATATCTGCCGCGTTCCTTGCGAGGGATTATGCCCTCATTGACCAGCTGTGTCACGCGCTGCGGGGTCAAATCCAGCAGCTTTGAGATAGTATCAAGAGGAAATGTCTGCGCGGCCATCGCTCATCTCATCAAAGGTTTGCCCGTTTTCAGCGTGAACCGCTTGCTTGCCGGTAAAGTCCTGCCAGCGTTTAACAATCACATCGACATATTTTGGATCAAGTTCCATCAGGCGCGCTTTTCTTTGTGATTTTTCGCAAGCAATCAGCGTTGATCCGCTGCCTCCGAACAGATCAAGGACTTCGCTGTTTTTGTGATATGTATCAAAAATATCAACGATTAAATCTACTGGTTTCTCACAGCTATGGATCGTTTTGTGAACCTTTTTGGCCTCCCAAACATCAGCCGGAGCATTAGCCGGATAAACCGGCTTGCCATTTAAGCAAAGATAAAATGGCTCGTGCTTCGGTCTGGAATAATATCCAATGCCAAAATTATTTTTAACCCAAATGTGCATCGCTTGAATCTTAAAAACCTTTTTCAATGATTTTTCAAAAGCGCCAATTTTAGACCACCCTGTCCAGACAAAAGCATATGTATCTGGCTTCATATAAGAAAAAGCACATGAAAAAGACGCATCCAGAAAATCTGAAAACGCTGATTCATCAAGATTGTCATTCATAATTTTATCGTGCGTGCCGCGCTGGGGGGCAAAATCAATTCCATATGGCGGATCAGTGAAAACCATATCGGCTTTTTGACCTTCCATCAGCTTATCAACCGCATCGATGCTGGTGCTATCTCCGCACATAACGCGATGATTTCCTAGCTGCCAAACATCACCCAAAACGCTCACAGGCTGCTGCGGAACATCAGGAACCTCATCATCATCGACAAGACCATCTTCAACCGCCTCTGCTAATAAGGCATTTAATTCGTCACCCTCAAAGCCGGTCAGCGATAGATCAAAATCGGCGGCTTGCAAGTCCTTCAGTTCCAGAGCCAGCATTTCATCATCCCAGCCCGCATTCAGGGCCAGCTTGTTGTCTGCTATGACATAAGCCCGCTTCTGCGCCTCGGTCAAATAGTCCAGCCGCAAGCAGGGAACCTCTTTCATTCCCATCCGCTGGCCGGCAAGCGTCCGTCCGTGGCCGGCAATGATTAAGCCCTCGCCATCCACCAGAACGGGATTGGTAAAGCCGAACTCTTTGATTGACGCGCATATTTGCGCTATTTGCTCATCAGAGTGGGTGCGGGAATTGCGGGCATAAGGGATCAAATCAGCGGTCGATAGATACTCGATTTCATGCTTTGTCATTTTGTTGCTCTAAATTAAAACGCTTTGCAATTTTCTGTCGGTAGCCAAAGCCCGGGGTCGCGCGTTACCA
>Ga0222718_10000920_pt1 | contig 30007 bp, 26 predicted proteins | sample C33_27DmetaG_FD_165045 | JGI IMG/M metagenome (GOLD analysis project Ga0222718, IMG submission 165045) | Estuarine water microbial communities from San Francisco Bay, California, United States - C33_27D | ecosystem: Environmental > Aquatic > Marine > Unclassified | place: USA: California...
AAATACCCATGAAAATTAGTCTCAAAAACTTTCTATTTTGTATTTTTTTAGCACTCTTTCTGATTGGTAATTACAGAACCTATTTTATGGGTATGCAAAGAGGTGCAGTTGGTTTGGGCGCTGCTTTAGTGACAGTCTTGATTCCAATATTTGTATACATAATAATGATCTTTTCAAAAAAATCAAAACCTATTCTAAAGGATTGGCTTGCACTTGCTATGGGGGTTACAGGAGTAGCTCTAATGCTAAATTTAGATCAAATGAATCTGGAAAAACTAGTAACTGGAGGAAATATTTATTTTGTTTTGGCTGCTTTAACCTATGCCATGTTTACCGTAGCAGCTTCATATATGAGAAATATTCATGTTTTAACTATTAACTTCTATGTCTGCCTTTTAGGATTGTTGATTGATTGGAATCTAGCCTTTGATAGTAATCATCTGTCTTCATTAGGAGGAATGAATTATATCTTTTGGATTAATATTCTTTTTGTTTCAGTAATTGCTGGAACGGCAATTACGGCCGTTTACTATACAGGTTTGAGGATTATTGGCTCTAAGAAAAGTTCTGCTTTTTCGATACTCACTCCATTCTTTGCTATTGCGTTAGGCGCAATTTTCTTTGGTGAAGCGATTACATTTACTAATGCTGCTGGAATTGTCATGGCCGTTTTGGCTCTGTTTGTTTTAAACGATTTGAAATTAAAAAATATGATTCCTTATAGGTAAGATATGATGCCTTATGGGCAAGGATGAACTAAACTCAATATGGAAATAAATATTTTTTTAGTCCTTGGTGTTACTCTTTTCATTTTTGCAGTGACTCCTGGCCCAGGGACTCTAGCACTTCTTTCTATCTCTACTTCGAGAGGATTGGCATCAGCAATATTCTTTTCAATTGGAATGACGCTCGGTGATTTGTCTTATTTAATTATTGTCATTTTTTCTTTAAATGCTCTCGCTGAAATGATTATCCCTGTTACAAATGCTGTGCAGTATTTCGGTGCCTGCTATTTATTTTATTTAGGTTATTCTCAATTCAGGGCTGGAAAGTTCAGAATGGATGATGATATTTCAGCACAATCGCATTTGAAAGAATTGTTGATGGGTTTCCTCTTGGCTGGAACTAATCCAAAGGTGATGATTTTCTATTTATCAGTCCTTCCATCTCTGATTGATCTCAATCAAGTGAGCTTATCTTATGGATTGAAAATTGTAGCTACAGTTGCCATTTCACTATTGATAGGCTTAGTGGTAATCGGTGTTCTAGGCAAAAAATTAAGACAGCTAATAAGTAGTCAAAAAATGGCTTTGAGGGTGAATAGGGCTTTTGGAGTAATAATGATTGGCGTTGGTTTTAGTCTTTTATATTTCTAGACAGTTGATTATTGGCTATCAGCATCAATATCACGAGCCAATAAATCTTTCATGATTGCTGTTCTCATCTCATCAGAAAAATCAAACCAATCAAAAATTTCATTCATGTGACGTTTGCATCCAACACAGTAGTTGTTCTTATTATATTTACAAATACTGACACATGGGCTTTTGATTTGTTTTAGTCTAGCTTGTTCACTCATAACATGTTTTTTTGAAAAAGCATTTTAGTGTAGTTGTCATCTACGAGCGGAGTTTTTCATTGTTATCATCGTATGCAGCATTTAAAGAGACATGGCATTTTCGGCTGCCTATAGAAGTTTCTACTCTCAGCTGTTTGCCCTCTGAGCAGTGACTTGGATTAAGATAGGCAAATGCTATACTATGACCAACTCTGTAACCATAAGCTCCACTGGTAATGATTCCACTTAGTTCATCACCATCAAAAACAGCCTCGTTTCCAAAACACTCTGCTGGAATGTCGTCATCAAAGATCAGGTAGGCTAACTTAGTTTCTAAACCTTTTGATTGGCGTTCATTGATATTATCAGAGCCAATAAAATTACGACTTAAATCTATGAACCTATCCATTCCTGCTTCTAGCGCAGAAATCTCTTCGGTAAACTCAGCACCATAAGCCCTATACATTTTCTCAAGTCTCATGCTGTTAAAGGCCTGACCACCAAAATCTCTTAGGCCAAATGAAGACCCCATTTCAAATAAAGATTCATAGATAGAGATTAACTGCCAGCTTGGCATATGTAACTCCCATCCCAACTCTCCAGCATACGAAACACGCATTGCAAAAACGTTTGCTGAATCGACCTTGATTGTTTTACAACTTAGCCAAGAAAACCCAGTATTGCTGAGATCTTCTTGCGTGCACTGGCTAAGGACATTTCTGGCTTCAGGGCCAGTTAATAAAAGTCCACCCCATTCCTCTGTAAGGTTTTCTATCGTGACATCGAGGTCACCAATGTGCCATTCAAGCCACTGATAATCCTTGACTTCGGAACCAATAGCTCCCATTAAAAGAAACTCTTCTTTACTAATACGACTTATAGTTTGTTCGGCCCTTATGCCTCCTTTAGGGGCATGAAATAGAGTTAAACCAATTCTTCCATCTTTTGTTGGTAGTTTATTACAAGACAATTTATCAAGGAACTCAAAGGCATCTTTACCTGTTATTTTAAATTTTGCCGTACCACTGATATCGGTGATACCACAAAAATTTTGAACCGCCATACATTCATCTTTGATGGCTTCATGGGCTTCCGTGTGAGTCCAGGATAATGTTTCGCCTCTTATCTCCTCTGTTGCAAACCAAGAAGGTTTTTCATAGCCAGTGTTGACTATGTGAATTGCACCTTTTTGAGCTAAGATGGTATGGAGGGGACTAACCCTTATTGGTCTTCCATGTGGGCGATTTTCATTCGGTGCCGCATAGGCATACATACGTTCATAGGACTCTATAGCCCTAGTTGTACAGTATTTTTTATCTGCCCACGTATCAAATCGACGACTATCAAGAGAGGACATATTAAGTTCTGTTTGGCCATGAACCATCCACTGCGCCAAATATTTACCAATGCCTCCCTGAGCGATTCCAATACTTGCGCCACATAGATTCCAAAAGTTCTTAAGTCCCTTCGCTGGACCAACAAGAAGATTATCATCAGGAGTGTGAGTAATAAGGCCATTGATAACTGTGCTAATTCCTACCTCTTTGAATAGAGGAAAAATATCCATACATCTTTCTAGCCATGGCATAAGTCTCTCAAGGTCTCCCTCAAATAGTTCCCTATCAAAAGACCAATCAACTCCATCTAGAGCCCATGGCTTAGAACCTCTAGTTTCATAAGGGCCAATTAAAAAACCACTTCCTTCTTGTCTAATATATGAGGCTGCAACTGAGTCACGAGTCACCGGAAGTTCTTTAGAGAGTGCTGCAATTTCTGGATGACTATCTGTTATCAAATACTGATGCTGAAGGTTAACTAAAGGAACATAGGAGCCAACCATTGCCCCAACTTGAGGTGAAAAACAACCACCAGCATTGACAACGTGCTGAGCAATAATATTGCCTTGTTCTGTAATGACCTCATATTCACCAGAGGGAAGAATATTGATATCAGTAACTCGATTAAAGTTACTTACCTCTGCTCCTGCTTTTTTACCAAGCTGGGCTAATTGAGTAACAACTGTTGTTGGGTCAACATGACCATCATTTGGCGTGTATAAAATATTTCGGGCATTCGTGAAATCCATCATTGGATTAATGACTGAAGCCTCTTCTTTTGAAACAAAATGCATTTCACAGCCAACATGATTTGCACGACTCAAGATATTTGTAAACCACTGTTCTTCAACTTCAGTATGTCCAACCCTCAGTGAGCCAGTTTTATGGAAGGATGAGGGAAGTCCTGTTTTTTCAGGGAGTATTTCATCATAAAGCTTAATCGTATAATCATGTATATTTGATAAAGTATGATTTCCGTTAAAGTTTGGACAAAGACCAGCTGCGTGCCACGTTGATCCGCTCGTAAGTTCACCCTTTTCAATTAAAACTACGTCAGTCCAACCTTCAAGTCCAAGGTGATACATTAAATTAACCCCCAATGACCCTCCACCAATAATGACTACTTGAGCATGTGATTTCATTTAACTATCCTTATTTAAAGTGGCTTGCGACCAATGTTGTTTCTACTTAATTTAATATTGAATTTCTTCCGTATTTTTTGATCAATATCATCACTGATATGGCTTGGAAAATGTTCAGATAAAAGTTCATTTTTTTTCTGGATTGCTTTTTCTAAAATAACAGGCTTACCCATATCAGCCCAATCATTTGGACTATCTCTATCGCTCAGTTCAGGGTAGATGTATTCACTTTGCATCACATCAATTGTTTGTTCTGAACCAAGATAATGAGCCTTGTCATTTAGACAAACATCTTTAATAGTTTCAAAGCATAGAGACTCTTCGCTATCATCACTAAAGCCTTTAGTCATTCTCATTGAAGCTCCAAGTAAATCATTATCTAAAAGCAGACTTTCGGGGCAAGTTCCAAGGAGGCTTGCATACATGCCTGCAGATTCATAAACAATATTAGCTCCAGCGATTGCTGTTACGGCATGAGTTGAAGCTCTTTCAGATCCAGCTTGAAAGTCAGGAAATTTTGAGTCAGTCATTCCAGCTGGTGTTCCAGTGGGTAGATTAAAATGATTTCCCATTTGAGCGCAAGCAGCAGATATTAAGCCTTGCTCTGGGGAGCCACCACACATAGCACCAGTTCTCAGATCAGATACAAATGGCCATGTACCAAGAATAGCTGGAGCGCCAGGTTTAATAGCATTCACATAAACCAATCCACCTAGGCATTCAGCCCAAGCTTGAGAGACTACTCCAGGAAGTAACGGTGGTGCAGTGGCTCCAGCCTGACCAGCTGAGAGCAATAAAATTGGCATACCACCCTCAACTCCAACACGAACACACTCTAACGATTCTTCGGCAAATTTCATTGGCGGCACTACGTGACAGTTACTCATACTCACAAAGGGTCTCTCTCTCCACTTCTCTTCACTACCAGCAATAATATGAAGCATTTCAAGTGCATCAGTTACATGTGAAGATTCTGTAAAGCTAACACCTGCATGTTTTTCAGTGCCCATTGCAACACAATAAACTGAGTTTTGATCCATCTCTCTTGGGCTCTCGATATCTCTTAATACACATGTTCTTTGAAACATATGGATATGTTCACACTTATCAGCGATCCTTGCCATATCATACAAATCTTGACTAACTGACTCTCTGTATTCGTTTTTTTCAGGATCGGCAATAAGAACTGCTGCGCCAGCAGTTGAAAAGTGGACTCTTGATCCACTTAGATCTAGATCATGTTTTGGTGATTGACCAAATAGTGTTAGATTTCTTTGAGAGAGATTTATTGCTTTATCTACAATTTCTTTTGGCATTCGCAACCTTCCATCATCACCAAGAGTTGCCCCAAAAGAAACACAGGTTTCTATACAATGAGGGGTCGCATCACCAAATCCAACCTCTTCAAGAATTCTATAAATATTAGCTTCAATATCCAGAACCTGTTTATCACTAAGAGGCTTATATCTGCCTCCAATTTCTCCAGCATTTACTGGCTTTTCATCTTCTTTTAGTGGGGCATTTCTTAAAGCAATTCGAGCTTCTCTGCCACCTGATTTTCTTCTAGTCATGATCTTGGATTCAGTTTGAATATTCACAACATTTTGATACGAAAATTAATCACTGTCAACTGTTTTTTTAAAGATAAATTTATAAGAAAATATGTTATGAAAATAGATGAAAATTAGACGCCTTTTCAGCATTTAGAATTGACAAAAATATAGCTCTGTAGAAATCAATATTGATCGTTTTAATGAGCTTGAAAAAGAGCTAAGCATTCCACTGGTAATTCATGGCACAAGTGGCATCAAGGAACAAGATATTGAAATGTTGTCTAAGCGCAACATTACAAAATTTAATGTTGGTACGGTCCTAAGAAAAAGTTTTGGTGACTCATTGCGATCTACATTAGAGTCTGACCCTGATCTATTTGATAGAATTACAATAATGAAAAAAGTGATACCTGATTTGAAAGATACTGCCACAAAGGTTATTAGACTTCTTGGGCAATAAAAAAGTAATTATCTGGCTTCCTTAAGGCTTTTAATTACACTTTCTGTCTCATCCCAGTCTATGCACCCATCGGTCACTGATACTCCATATTTCATAATATCTTTGTTTTCTGGTATTTTTTGTTTACCTGAAAATAAATTACTTTCAAGCATCACTCCAAAAATCGATTCATTTCCCGATATGATTTGACTTTTAATATCCTCAATCACTCTGCCCTGATTTCTGTAATCTTGATGAGAATTATCATGGGAACAATCAATCATAATTCTCTCAGTTAGTCCATTTTCTCTGAGGAGATTTTCACATTCTAGGACTGATTCCTTATCATAGTTCGGTTTAATACCGCCCCTAAGTATTATGTGAGAGGATTTATTTCCTTTGGCTTTGAATGTTGAGATTTGACCTTCATCATTGATTCCTAAAAAACTTTGTGGTGAGGAGCATGCTTTTATTGCATTTACAGCCATGGATAAGTTACCATCCGTTCCATTTTTAAAGCCCACTGTCATTGAGAGCCCACTGGACATTTCTCTATGAGTTTGTGATTCAGTTGTCCTTGCTCCAATAGCACACCAGGAAATCAGGTCTGCAAGATATTGAGGGGTAATCGGATTAAGTGCCTCAGTTGCTGTTGGTATCCCTTGCTCTGCAAGCCAAGCCATAAGCTCACGCCCTTGTCGGAGACCTTTTTCAACATCCAGTGAATTGTCCATATCTGGATCACTAATCAATCCTTTCCATCCAACAGTGGTTCTTGGCTTTTCAAAATAGACTCTCATCATGATATAGAGTGATTCTTCAACTTCTTTCTGAAGTAACTTTAATTTAAGAGCATATTCTTTAGCAGCATCAATGTCATGAATTGAGCAAGGACCCACAATTACTATAATTCTTTTGTCTTTGCCTAAAAAAATATCATCTACAGTTTTACGACTCGTTAAAATGTTAGCTTTGCCGTGATCACTAACTTTGATTAGCTGCCTTAAATCAATGGGTGAAGTAATCACAGTTTCGCTTTCAATATTTTTATTGTGTATTTGATTAGTCATAACAGCAATGTTTTTTAGATGTGATGATTAATTTAAACATAAATAAAGAAATTTTTAAGAGTTAGATGATAAAAAAATATTTATTTTTGTAATACTTGAATGCTGTATTAATCTTGATAATTTTTAATAAATAGATGAAGGAAATAACAAAAAAAATACTATTTTTTTCATTAGTCTTTCTTGTTGGATGTAGCTCTACAACTTTTATTTATAATCGGATTGACTTTTTGTTGCCATGGTATCTGGAGAGTTATGTTGATTTAAATCAAGAGCAAAGGCAGAATTTAAATGAATTGCTTGAGCCATTTTTTAAATGGCATAGGGAAGAAGAGTTGCCTATATATTCAGAAATGATAGGAGATTTAGAGTTAATTCTTGATGAAAAAATTGAGCTCTCTTCTATTGAATCTATTACTCATGATGTTGAACAAGCCTGGTTTCGTCTCGAAGATGAAATGATTTTGTGGGCTATACCGATGGCGCGTGATTTATCCAAAAAACAAATTGAAGAATTTCTTCAGTCAATGCAATCCAAAACATTACAGAGTGAAAAAAAATATTTAAGTCGTAATTTGCAAACGTATCAAAATGATACCTACAAACGTATAAGAAAGAACTTGAGACGCTTTATAGGAGGTATGAATAAGGATCAGCTTGATCTTATTAGCTCTGCAAGTCAAGAGATGATTAGAGTTGATGATCAGTGGATTAATAATAGAAAGGCCCTTATTGAAAAACTCAGGTTGATTCTCAGGAGGGATGAAGGTTGGGAGTTAGCTCTAACAAATATTACGCATAGAGACGATTTGGTTTCAGACAATTATCGTAAAACTTACTCACATAATATCAAAATTAATCAGCAACTTTTTGTTGAGATTTTAAATTCAAGGACTGAAAAGCAAGATGAAAAACTTCGCACACAGTTATTGAGATACAAGACCGATATCAATAATTTAATTGCTAGAAAATAGCTCCTACCAGCGCCTCTTCATTCTTCCTCTGAGTATATCCGAAACCCAGTTTAGAAACAGGCCAATGAAAGCCGCAGAGCAAAGCCATAATACTGGAAGTTTGCCCTCAGAGCCAAATATTACAGAGCGATAAGCACTGCCAATGGAGTCAAATGGAACAGAAGAGCCAATAAACTCAAGCCATTCTGGTGCTGCATTCAGAGGAATCATTGTTCCGCTCAATGCTGATTGATAAAAAACAACTGGAAGGATAATCACCAGGGCTAAAAGACCAACTGTTGAGAATAAGCCGAGAAAAAACCAGCTTAGGCAAACGCATATGAACCATGCAAAGAGCCACGACATAAAAAACACTTCCCACTGCATTGTTGTTAAAGTAACGACCAATGCTAGAGTGAAGCTCGATGCGCCCATCGTCATCACGGGTATAACAGTTCTGACATAGGCCCTGTTAAGCAGCGTCATTTGGTTGGTCGAAAGGAAGAGCAGGGCTGAGCCAACCATTGCTGAGAGCCATGTAATAAAGCTCATTACAAATGGAGCGGGGATTGAGGAGAGGCTTTGAGCCTCATAAAGGTTTTCAGATTCAATCTGAATTGGCATTTCAGAGCTAGGTGTAATATTTTCAAGCTTTGCCATTCGAAGGTTGGATATGAAAGCTGAGAGGCCTAACTGAAAGGTTGATGGCAGTTGACTTGCAATTTGTGTTTCTGAAACCGTTAGGTGGTCGGAGATGATAACCTTAATATCAATATTACTTTTTCCTAATGCCTTCTCTGAAAAGTCTTCAGGAAAAATTATCACTGAAGAGATTTCTCCATTAGATAAAGCGATTTTTGCTTTTTCAGAATCTTTGAATAATCCAACTCTAAACGGAAGCGATCTAGAGATAGCCTTAATGGCTTGTGTTGAAATCAAAGGAAAAGATGTCCCTGTATCGAGGTTAACTATTCCAAGTCTAAAGTTTGATGAAATCTTCTCGGGATCGTTCGGCGCAGTAAGACTAAATATTGAAAAAATTAATGCAATGATTGTTGGAACAATAATAGCCGCTCTGAATAGTTTGCTGCGTCGAAAATCATTAATTGAGGAGGGCATGAATCTAAATCAAATAAGATGAACAATACACAAAGACACCTACTTAGTCAAACTCGTACGACTATTGTTTAGAATCATTTCAGCAGCTTTTTCTGCAATCATCATCGTTGGAGCATTTGTATTTCCTGAAACAAGTTCGGGCATTATTGACGCGTCAACGACCCGTAAGTTTTTGATACCATGAACTCTTAGCTGGTCATCAACTACGCTCTCTTTGTCATGCCCCATCTTGCATGTGCCAACTGGATGATAAATGCTCTGGCTATGATTTCTTGCAACCTCTAATAATTCATCATCAGAAGAGAAGGAGTTCCCAGGTACAAATTCATCAAGTATGTATTCTTTGATTGAGTTTGCCTGTGCAATTTTTCTGGCAACCTTGATTGATTCTATCGCGACTTTTCTGTCAGATTCAGTTGAGAGGTAATTTGGAATAATCGTAGGGAGATCTTCAGGGTTTGATGAGTTGATGGAGACTTCACCTCTGCTTTCTGGTCTGAGGTTGCAAACTGACATTGTAAAAGCTGAGAATGGATGGACACCATCTCCCGGTTTATCTGCACTTAGAGGCTGCATATGAAATTGTATGTTTGGTCTAGAGCCATCCAAAGCGGTATTAGTGAAAGCAAAAACTTGACTCGCACTCAAGGTTAGAGGGCCTGTTCTAAAGAGAATATATTGCACACCAATGAGTGCTTTTTTCCACCATTTGTTTAGTTCATCATTAAGGGTTCTCGTATTTGTTTTATAAACCATTCTGATTTGAAGGTGGTCTTGGAGATTCTTTCCAACTGCAGGATTGTGATGAATCGTTTTAATACCTAACTTGTTAAGTAAATCTTTATCTCCAATTCCTGAGAGCTGTAATATTTGTGGCGAACTAATTGCACCTGCTGATAATATAACCTCTTTTTTCGCATGAATAGTTAGGCTAGCCTTTCTTTTATCTTGAATGCATTCAACACCAATTGCCTTGGAGCCATCAAATATGACTTTACTGATTTGAGTGCTAGTCATGATTGTTAAATTTTTCCTAGCTCTAACTTTGCGATTCAGAAATGAACGATATGAGCTCCTTCTGAATCCTTTATGCGTTGTTTGCTGAAAGTATCCAACACCCTCTTGTTTTTCTCCATTGCAATCTGCATTAAACGGGATACCAATCTCCTCAGAGGCCTTAATAAAAAGATCTGCTATTTTTCTTCTTAATCTTAGATTAGAAACTTTTAACTCACCATCAACTCCATGATATTGATCTTCTCCATTTTCTTGACATTCAAATTTTTTAAATAAAGGGAGCACCTCTTTATATGACCACCCTTTGTTTCCAAGCTTCTCCCAATTATCATAGTCATTTTTATCACCTCTAATATAGAGAAGCCCATTAAGGGCGCTAGAGCCACCAAGAACCTTTCCTCTTGGCCAATCAATCCTTCTGTTATTTAACCCTTTGTCCTTTTCGAGCTGGTACATCCAATCAAATTTCGGATTGTTCATTGTTTTGAAGTAGCCAACTGGAACATGAAGCCAAAGATTGTTATCTTTGCGCCCAGCCTCAATCAGTAGCACTCTATTCTCTGGGTCTGATGAGAGTCTGTTCGCTAGCAAGCATCCCGCTGATCCAGCACCAACAATAATGTAATCAAATTCCATAGACCTCATTTTCGATAAATTTTTTTTCATAAAAATATAAATAAGAGTTATTTTTTTTAAAAAAAGTAACCCTAAAATAAATATGATAATTATAGGTAAAACTTATGACTATCAGGTTATGAATAAAAAAATATAGATAAATTTTTTTAGAAATAGATTGAAAGATATATATCAATTGATGTATACTGGCGTTTAGCTAAATGCGTAGTTTTATTGTGTGTTTATCTATTAATGTTTAAAAATTAGGAGATTTTATGTTTAAAAATAAAGTTGGTTTATTTGCTGCTGCATTAGTCGCGTTTAGTTCAAGCGCTATTGCTGATGGTAATATCCATTTGAAAGTACAATCTGTATTAAACTCTACTGGTAGTGAAGTTGGCTATGTAAGAGATTTTGCAGAAGACGTTGCTGCCCTAACTGATGGCAGAGTAACAATTGAAGTTCTTCCAGGAGGCTCTGTTGTTCCTAACTCTGATCTAATTGATGCGGTTGACGCTGGTCTAATTGATGGCGGATTTGCATGGACTCACTACTGGTCTGGTAAGCATCCAGCTGCTATGCTGTTTGGCTCACCAATCGCCGGTGCAGGACTTGGAATTGACAACATCGCATGGCTATCATGGTTCCATAGTGCTGGCGGTAAAGAGCTCTATGACCAGTTATGGGATGAGATGGACTTGAATGTTGTTGGTTTGATGCTTCAGCCAGTTGGTCCAGAAGCGCTAGGTTGGTTTAAAGAGCCAATTAACAGTATGGACGACTTCCGTAAGCTTAGATTCCGTGCTCCTCCAGGAATCCCAGGGCAAACCTATAAGGATATTGGTGTCGCAGCTGTAGCTATGGGTGGTGGAGATATTCTACCAGCACTTGAGAAAGGCGTAATTGACGCAGCAGAATGGTGCTGCCCAGAGCCAGATAGAGACTTTGGTTTCCAAAAGGTTCTTAAGTACTACTACTTGCAAGGACTTCACCAGAACGTTGTGAATGCTGACATGTATATCAACGGTGACAGATGGAATGAAATTTCTGCGCGTGACCAGCATGCTATCCATGTAGCTGCAAGAGCAGCTAGACTGGACTCTATGTCAAATCGTATCTATGCTAACGGTATTGCTATGGCAGACTTGCTAGAGCAAGGCGTTCAGCTAATGGATACTCCGGATGACTATTTCGTAGAGTTTATGGCTGCTGCAAATGCAACTCTTCAAAAGAACGCTGATGAGAACGCATTCTTTGCAGAGGTTTGGGCTTCACAGAGAGATTTCGCTGAGAAAGCCGTTCCTTTCTGGTCAGGTGCTCAATCATCTAATGCTAAGTTAGGTTTAGCTTTTGCTGCAACTTTGAAGTAAGTATAAATCGTAAGACTTGTAATGAAGTTGCCAATAGTGAATACTGTTGGCAACTTTTTTTTATCACAAGCCGGCTTTTTCTAACTTTGGGTTCTCCTTTATCCCAGAGTTAGAAAAGCCTTAATTATTTAGGGTTTTATTTATAAAACGCTCTAGTTTTGTTACAATGGTGTAACGTTGAATAGTTTATAAATTAGGTGTAATTTATGTCAGAGGAAGAAGATATTGGTAAATTAGATATTACCGATGAAATGATTGCAGAAGGCAGATCATACACTGGTGTAATGCCTGATGATATGCCAAAAATGATGGCGAGAACTATCCTTGGTATTGACTGGTTTAGTCTCAAGGTTGGACAGATAGCCTGTTGGATTACAGTCCCCGTATTTTTATCGATGTTTATTGAGGTGACTGGGAGACATTTTTTTAGTTCACCGACGATGTGGGCATATGATATTAGTAGGATGGGTGCGGGTGCAATGTTTATGCTTGGTGCTGGATACGCCCTTTCAAAAGGAGTTCATATTCGAGCAGACTTTATGTATCGTAACTGGTCTGTTAAGACACAAGCAACTATTGATTTAACGCTTTATTTATTATTTTATTTTCCTGGGATTACGGGTGCTGCATGGGCTTGCTATAAATACGCCTATAAGTCTTGGTCACAAATGGAAAGAGGAATGGATACTGCCTGGATGCCTCTAATGTACCCGATTAAGTCTATGTTGTTTATAGGCTTTGTATTTCTATTAATCCAAGGCATTTCTGAAACGCTGAAATGCATTTATGCTGTAAGAAATAGGAGATGGCCATGAGTCCAGAAGTATTAGGCATTATCCTAATTTTAACAATGCTATTTGCCATATTTATTGGCTTTCCAATTTCATTCACTCTAATATTCCTGGGCGTATTTTTTGGCTATCTCGGCTTTGGAGATCTTGTTTTCTATCTTATGACCTTCCAGTTTTCTGGGAGTATGCTCGAGCAAACCCTTGTAGCGATTCCTCTCTTTACCTTTATGGGAATTCTCATGGAGAAGGCAAATCTCATGGAGCGATTATTTACCTCCGTTCAGATGGCACTTGCCAGAACTAAAGGGTCTTTATTTGTTGCTGTTCTTTTTGTTGCTACTATCTTTGGAGCTGCAACTGGAATCGTGGGTGCTTCAGTCACTATTTTAGGAATCATGTCTGCCAAGACTATGAATCGATCAGGTTATGATGTGCGTCTAGCTGCAGGCTCTATTACGGCTGGTGGTACCCTTGGTATCTTGATACCTCCAAGTATTATGCTGGTTGTTATGGGGCCAATTCTAAACGTTCCTGTGACTGATTTATTTGCTGCTGCGATTGTTCCAGGATTGATGCTAGCGGCTCTATATACTGGTTATACGCTTATCAGATGCCACTTAAATCCAGCTCTAGGCCCTGTTGTCCCGGAAGATTTGATACCTGATTCCATGAATGAGGTATGGAAAGAATTTTTTAAAGGCCTTGTTCCACCAGTACTTTTAGTGGGGGCATCTTTAGGAAGTATTTTGGCTGGTTGGGCTACTGCAACTGAAGGCGCTGCGATGGGTGCGGTTGGTGCAATTTTTCTGACTTTGGCTTATCGCAAGTTAACCTTTGAATCTTTTAGAAGCTCACTTTTAAAAACTTTAGAGATTACGACATTAATTATGGTGTTGGTTTGCGCATCGAACTTTTTTGGAGCAGTCTTTTCGAGACTGGGAACTCCAACAATGATTACTGAGTTCTTAATGTTGCTTGATCTTCCGCCAACTGCCATTTTATTAATAATTATGGCTTTAATTTTTTTACTGGCATGGCCACTGGAGTGGGTTCCAATTGTCTTAATTATTATTCCAATTGTCTTACCTCTTATAGAACAATTGGGCTTTAATCTAACTTGGTTTGGTATTCTGGTCGCTGTTAATCTGCAGACTGCTTGGCTTTCACCCCCTGTTGCTCTCTCAGCATACTTTCTCAAGGGAGTTGTTCCAGAATGGGACCTTTCAGATATCTACAGAGGAATGATGCAGTTCATGGTCATTCAGGTCATCGGATTGTCGTTAATCATTATCTTCCCACAAATTGTTCTCTGGCTTCCAACATATTTATATGGCTAAATTATTGAGTTTTAAGGTTTTAAAAAAGGGCACAATGTGCCCTTTTTTATTTTCTATATCAAGTTACTTAAATTGAAATAAATTTAAGACGAATAATTATTAGATGGACTCACCAAAGGTGCTGTTTTGAGAATGAATATAGTCTATGTCACTTGTATGAACAAACGAGGTTCTAAGTTCAATTGTGACATTGTTGTATGTTTGGCCTATTCGATTGATTTTTAAGATAGGCGCATTTGGTTCAATATGTAAAAGCTTAGAAATTTTTTCATCCGCAGAGATCGCTTTGAGTTTTTCAGAACAATTAGTAATAAAAATATTGAATTTATTCTGATAGAGGTTGTAAATAGTATTTGCTCGGCCTTTAAAGATTTCTTCAGTTAGGCCAGGAAACTTGCTTTGTGGAATAATAATCTTATCAACAATATAAAACTTTTTATTTAGTCCAAGCTTGTTGTAAATTTGAAACACTGGACTCCCAGCGGGAAGTCCCAATTCAGCAGCCTGTGACTTAGTTGCTTTCTTTGACTCAAAAGAGATAAACTCAACATTAGGACTTTGTTTCTCATCACTTCCATTAAGTGCAAAATGAAAATACTCAAAAAGAAAACTACTGAGGTCATGTTGAAATACAAAAGTGCCTAAGCCTTGTTTTCTGATTAGAAATCCTTCTTTTTCAAGCATTCCAACGGCCTTTCGAATCGTTCCGATTGAAACGTTGAAAAGTTCTACCAGTGTTTTCTCGTTGGGTATAAGCTGACCCGGCCTGAGCTCATCGCGATACAGACAATTGAAAAGCTCATTTCTAATTTGAAGCCAGAGCGGAGTTTTACTGTCTCTATCAATGTCAAATTTTAGATCAGTAATACTCATAAATCTTTGTTTTATATATTAAAAAGAGGGTTTTAAAATAACCTTCGCTGAGGCCATTGTACCATTATGTAAACTTTGAAATGCTAAATTAGTCTTGGACAAAGGCATCTCTTCAATCCATGAGAGATCCCCAAAGTCACCTTTTTCAATTGACACTAATGCTGACCTAAAATCTTCCATATTATAGGTATAGCAACCAATCAGTTTTATCTCTTGAAGTGTGATTTTGCGAATATCAATAGTGCTGCTCCAACTCAGGAGTCCAACATTGACAACAGTGCCTCCTGCCCTAACAGAAGAAATAGATAAAGCGTTTGTTTTCTCACTCCCTACGCAATCGATAACGACATCAAAACTATCTTCACTTACAGACTGATTGATTGGATTGACCGGAGTCACACCAACGTGCTCTTTAACACATTGATGACGAGCTTCATTAGTCTCTAAAACCGTCATCTTGACCCCATGAGACTTGAGAAGAAGCGCTGCAAGTAAACCAATTGCTCCGGCACCAATAACTAATACATTACACTCACTGATTGGCTTGAAAGAGCCCTCTTTCGCTAAGTTGACGGCATGGACAACGGTTGCTGCTGGCTCTGTCATTGCAACGTGATTCGAGTTCATCGAATTTGGTGCATGAATGAGACATTGGTTTGGTATGGTCATGTATTGAGCAAAAGCGCCCTGCCTGCTCATACCAATCATATCTCTATCGCTACAAAGATTGTCTCTACCTTGAAGACAGTACTCACATTTGCCACAAGTGATTAGTGGGTTGCCAGTGACCTTTTGTCCTTTATGGACGCCTTCAACAATTTCACCACAGAATTCATGTCCAAGAATAAGTCCAGGATTCCTTCTTGGGTCCTTGCCATGAAATGCATGCATATCAGAGCCACAAATACCAACCGATTCAATTTTCAATAAAACATCGTCCTCTCGATCCAGTTGTGTTGACTGATATTCAGGGAAAAAAGTCATTTCATTTGGTGCGGTATAAACCACTGCTTCCATTTTTTCTATCATGCTGCTGAAAACCCTCCATCTAAAAATATAGTTTGCCCGGTGACATAGGAATTTGCGTCACTACATAGGAAGACGCTAATTCCAAAAATATCCTTCTCTTCACCATTTCGACCCATCATTGTTTTATTGGCCAATGCCTTCAATTTGTCAGGATCTTGAAACAATGATTCTGTTAGATTGGTTCGAAAAAAACCTGGTGCTATTGCATTGACTAGAATACCATCTTTAGAATAAGCCTGCGCTAGTGCTCGAGTGAGCTGCATAACTCCGCCCTTACTCGCACCATAAGGAATGCTATTATCAAAAGCTCTGAGTGACTGAAGTGAGGCAATATTGATTATTCTTCCCCAGTTATTCCTTTTCATTGATTCAGCAACAATTTGACTTAAATAAAAGGGAGCCGTTAGATTAATATCAATTGTTTTTTGCCATTCATCAAGTGTCAGATCATTAGCTGAGGTTCTTAGATTTATTCCTGCCGCATTTACTAAGATGTCAATCCTATTCGATTCTTTAAGAATTTCCGCGACAATATTCTCGAGTCCTTTACTAGAGGTGACATCAACTTGAAGAAAGCTGCCGTTGGAGCCCTGCTGTTTAATTGCTTGAAGCGTTTCATCTGCATTGTCACGGCTACTAGCTATCCAGACAAATGCGCCTGCTTTTGCAAGCGCAAGTGCCATCATTTTTCCAAGTCCGCTAGTACCACCAGTTATCAGAGCAACTTTGTTCTCAAGAGAAAAGTCTGATAAGTTCATGTAATTACTCTAATACAGGTGCACCCAAATCAAAAGATTCTTCAGGGAAGTATTTGCTAAGTCTGACATCAGATGCTCTAGCATGACCCTCCATTCCCTCTAATCTTGAAATTCTTGAAGACGCTTGAGCTACTTGACGAGTAGACTCACGATCCATACGCTGCCAAGTTAAGACTTTTAAGAATTTATGAGCTGATAAGCCACCTGAATAGCGTCCAGCGGCTTTTGTTGGGAGTATATGGTTTGGTCCAGAAGCTTTATCACCAAACGTAACTGTCGTCTCTTCACCTAAGAACAATGAACCATAGCAAGTTAAGTTTTCAAGCCACCAGTCAAGATCACTGCACTGTACTTCAAGATGCTCGGCAGCATACTCGTCTGAAATTTTGACTACTTCTTCACGAGTATCACAAACAATGACTTCACCATAATCTCTCCATGCGCAGTGAGCAGCATCTTGAGCCGTTGGTGGTAATTTATTAATGTAATCTGGAATAAGTTCCATCACCTTTTCAGCCAACTCTTGTGATGTTGTAAAAAGCCATCCTGGAGATTCATGCCCATGTTCCATCTGACCTACTAAGTCAATTGCAACAACATCTGCATCTGCATCTGCATCTGCAATAACTGCAACTTCAGATGGGCCCGCAAAAACATCGATACCGACTTCACCAAAAAGAGTCCTTTTAGCTTCAGCAACAAATTTATTTCCTGGGCCTACAATGATATCTGCTTTCTTTCCAGTGAATAAGCCGTAAGCCATACTCGCAATAGCTTGAACTCCACCCAGTGTCATCACATGATCCGCACCAGCAGTCTTCATCGCGTACAAGACATAAGGATGAATACTCTTTCCTTTGTATGGTGTAGAGCATGCAATAATGCATGGAACACCTGCAGCCTTAGCAGTTGCAATACTCATGTAAGCAGAAGCAATATGAGCATACCTGCCTGTTGGCACGTAGCAGCCTGCCACATTTACAGGGAGGAGTCTCTGTCCTGCCTCAACACCATTGTTTTTGGTATGGAATTCTTCAATAGAGTCTCGCTGAGCTTTTGCAAATGTGTATACCTGCTGACATGCAAAGTCAATGTCGTCCTTTACATCTTGGGGTACATCAGCTGTAATGTCATCAATTTCAGCAGCTGAAAGAAGGATATCTCCTGTCCAGCTATCTAATTTTTCAGCATAATCCCTGACAGCTTGCTCACCATGTTTATTGATGTTATCAAGCATGTCATGGACCACCTTTTGGGCCTCTAAAACGTTAGATTCTGCCGTTTTATCGGCTTTTTTTAAATATTTCATATTATGTTATTTTCAGTAAAAGTTAATTTATGCACTCTCGTATAAACGCGTTAATACAAACTCTTGATGACCTAGTATTTCAGCAGCGGTCATTCTTCCATTTGAGGTATGGATAAGCGCTTCAAGAAGCATATCTCCAGCTTGGTCCATATTAATATCACGCTTAAGAAGAGCAGTTACATCAACATCAACATGCTCAGACATTGTTCTCACCGTTCTTGGGTTAGCACATACTTTAATAACTGGCAAGATTGGGTTGCCAATAATATTGCCCTGACCAGTTGGGAAGAGGTGTGCTACATATCCAGATGCTGCACAAAGCGTAACCATTTCAGCAGCGGCTGAAGACGAATCCATAAACCACAGACCCTTACTTGTTGGCATTTCAGCTTTATCTAAGACACCATCAACCATGCACTTCTTACCAATTTTTTGAATATTTCCAAGTGCTTTCTCTTCAATAGTAGTCAGACCACCTTCAATGTTTCCTTTGGTTGGTTGGGAATCAGACAGATCGTCTGTTTTCCAGCGCTCAATCATATCTTGGTATCTATTAAACATGAACATGAATTGATCTGCTACCGCATCATTAGCACATCTAGCCTTCACTAGGTGTTCACCACCTGTAATTTCAGAGGTTTCACCAAAAAGTAGAGTGCTTTGTTTTTCATAGAGTTTATCGAATGCATTTCCAACAGTTGGGTTTGCTCCAAATCCTGAAGTAGTATCTGACTCACCACACTTAGTTGATACCCAGATTTCACTTATATCGCAAGCCTCTCTTTGAAGTCCTGATGCATAGTGAACCATGTCATAAGCGGCTTTTGAAGCATCGGCAATGGTTTGGATATCACCTTTCTTTTCAATTGAAAAGCCTTGAACTGGCTTTCCAGTTGCAGCAATACCATCAACTATTTTTTGTGTCCAGTCTGGCTCAATTCCAATAACCACAACGGCGGCAACATTTGGGTTTGCACCAGTACCAATCATGGTTCTGAAATGAAGGTCAAGGTCCTCACCAAACTGTAGTCTTCCGTATGGATGAGGAAGGGCAATTGTGCCCTTGATATTATTACTCACCGCTTCACAGGCAGCATTTGAAATATCATCAACAGGCAGGATAACTACGTAATTGCGAATTCCTACTCTGTTATTGTCGCGTCTATATCCGTAGATTTTTTGATCTAAATTTATCATTACCACCTCTTTGTTTTAACGTTATGAACGTGTAGATGATCACCGACTGCAATCTTTGAAATTGTTCTTCCAATATCTACACCATATTTGATGACAGTGTCATCTTCATTAAGATCCTTAATAGCAAGTTTGTGACCAATAGGTATGTCTTGATTAATCTTAATGTCGATTAAAACATCTTGATCCATTATCCATCCTTGAATGGTGTCGTTTGCTTTAAGCCCTTCAACTGTAACAACGCCGACGGAATCGTCTTCGTCATGAACTATAAATTGAATCATGCCTACTCCTTATAACTATTTAAAAAAAACTGTGATTAAATTTTTGAATCAAATTTAATGAGAAGTATATTATATCATATATATGAATTTTATTATTTGAGATTATTGAAAAAATTAACCAATTTTCCATATACAATTTAAATTAATTAACAACAAAATAATTAAATTAACTGGTGAAACTAGAGTATTTAATGTTTAAAATATTTATTTTTTTAAGGACAACAGTCAGAAATTCTTTGGTTTTATTTCTCTGTTCTATCCCTTTTTCTGCTTTTTCTGAGGTGGGCGACCTCTATTACTGTGAAATGACTCAAGCAATAGAAATTAAAGAAGGAAGGCTTATTCAATATATTCCTCAGAAATTTAAATTTAGAGTTGTTAATCAGGATTTAATCCAGTTTGGAGGTGATTCAAACTACTTTAGTGGACTTGAGCTCAAGATTATTGATTTTTCTGAGAATGGCGAGCAGTTTTACGGAGATAATTTTGAATTTTCTTTTGGAAGCTTTTATTTTGCTGAAGTATTCAGGTGGCCTTCTGATGATATTGATACTTTAACTGCTACTGCGCTGAGTGCAGAATGCGCTGCAGTGGATGATTATTCTGTGTAGCTTATTTTTCAAAAAAATTTGAGAGCAAATGGTTTCAAAAGCAACTAAGACAACTCGACTGATTCAATTATTTGGAATAACGAAGGTGCCGATGATTTGGTACTGCAGGCCAAAGGTTATTGAACATACAGATGAAAAGATTGAGATCAAAATTCCACTTAAAAGAAAAACAAAGAATCACTTAGGGAGCATGTACTTTGGGGTCCTTGCAGTCGGAGCGGATATTACTGGCGGGTTTCTTGCTATGGATCCTATTCAAGAAAGTGGCCGAAAAATAAATCTCATTTTTAAAGACTTTAAGGCTGACTTTCTAAAAAGACCAGAGGGCGATGTTCATTTCACATGTAATGACGGCCTGGCAGTTAAAGAACTTGTAGATAGGGTTTCGAAATCAAGTGATCGACATAACTTTAAGCTCAGTATTGAGGCTACAGTGCCCTCGATATCCTCCGAGGTTGTAGCAAAGTTTGAACTCACTCTTTCTTTAAAGGACAAAACTTAGGAGTGCCATGAGACAAGATGTGTCAAACCTTTACTCAAGCCAATCTATGGTAGATAAATTCTTTCAAATTAAATCGAAAATCAGACTTTTATTAATAGTAGTCGCCTTATTTGCTTTATTTTTGATAATTACTCAGCCAGGTGCATATAAATATCTATTGCAATCCTCGCCAATGCTTTGGGAATGCATGTAATCTCAATAGATATAATTTAGGAATTAAGTTTAATCAAAAATTGAAAAAATACTGCAATAGCAGGACACTTATAGCGACAATAATTGCAACAATGACAACGGGCGGCATGTTTTTCATTAAATAATTATAAAGGTTTAAGCGTGATTTTTCATAAAAATAACACCTACTGTTAAGATATTTTGTATATTATTTTGATTCTTTCTATCTAATTGAAATTTAAGAATAAATAATGGCCATTAAAGCATTTACAAGACCCTTTACCCAGCAAGAACCTATTAATCAAGAGGCGATTGATGCGGCAACAGAGGTTCTTAAATCTGGAAGACTGCATAGATACAATACTATTGATAATGAGCATTCAGAGGTGGCTCTGCTTGAAGAAGAGTATGCAGCATATCAGCAAAGCAAATACTGCTTAGCATGTGCTTCAGGTGGCTATGCAATGAGTGTCGCTCTTAAGGCTGCTGGATTAAAGCTTGGGGAGAGTGTGTTGACAAACACTTTTACACTTGCACCAGTTCCAGGGGCTATTTCAAATGCAGGTGGAAGCCCAGTATTTGTTGAAATTACAAAAGATTTAGTTTTAGATTTAGATGATCTCTCTAAAAAAATTGCTGAGAGTGGTGCTCGCTTTTTGCTTATCTCTCATATGCGAGGCCACCTTGTAGATATGGATGAGTTGATGCAAATTGTCAATGAAAATAATTTAATTTTAATTGAGGACTGTGCTCACACAATGGGTGCTAAATGGAAAGATCAAAAGAGTGGAAATTTTGGACTTGCTGGATGCTTTAGTACTCAGACGTATAAACATCTAAATTCTGGAGAAGGTGGCTTTCTAACTTCAAATGATGAGCAATTCATGGCTCGAGCAATCATTTATTCAGGTTCCTATATGCTTTATGAGAGACATGGGGCTGCACCAAGTTCAAAAGTATTTGATAAGATAAGGCTTGAAACACCTAACTACTCTGGACGTATGGATAACCTCAGAGCTTCAATCCTTCGACCTCAACTAAAAAACCTAGAAAAGAATATCAAGCGTTGGAATGAACGTTATCAGACAGTCGAGTCAGAATTAAAAGGAATCAAAGGAATAGAGATTCCACTTAGACTTCAAGAAGAGAGGTATGTTGGAAGTTCTATTCAATTTAGAGTGCCTGGAATTAGTGAGACTGAGGCTGAGTTATTTATAAAAAAAAATAAAGATCTTGGTGTTGAGCTTAAATGGTTTGGAAATGATGATCCTAGTGGATTTACCAGCAACCATAAAAGTTGGCAATATGTTAGCCGACAAGAATTAAATAAATCTGATGATATTCTTTCTAGCTTGTTTGATTTAAGACTGCCTTTGACATTTTCAATTGAGGATTGTAGGCACTTATCTAGGATTATTATCGAGTGCTCAAGTGAATTTATTAAACCTTAGCTACTATTTAAAAATGCTAAATTTTTTTTTGGTATTTATTTGTGTTTTAAGTCTTACATCTTTTTCAGTTAGAGCAGAAAGTGTTCAAATAGAACAGATTGGTCCTTCGTTAAAGAATCCATGGGGGATGGATTTTATTAGCGACAAAGAGGTACTGGTAACTGAAAAAAAAGGTCGTATTTACCGGATTAATATTTCAGATAATTCATCAAACGAAATCCAGAATGTACCTAAAGTTGATTCAACCATGCAAGGCGGTCTTCTGGACATAATCTATAACGATGGGGTTGTTTTCTATTGTTACTCTAAGGAGACTTCAAAAGGAATTGTTCTTGCAATTGATAGAGCAATTATTGTTAATGATAAGTTAGAAAAAAAAATAACAATTTTTGAATCAAATAATCCAAGTTGGTCAACTTATCATTTTGGATGTCGCCTGGAAATAAGTAACGGTAAATTATTTGCTTCGCTCGGTGAGCGAGGAAATCGCTTTAATGCTCAAGATGCCTTGACTCATGCAGGGTCAATTATTCGTTTAAATTTTGATGGAAGTGTTCCAACTGACAATCCTAAGCTGAAGGGGTGGGCGCCAGAAAACTTTTCAATTGGGCATCGAAATCCTCAGGGCATGAAGCTGAATCCTGAGACTCAAGTCATCTGGTCTCATGAGCATGGACCTCAAGGTGGTGATGAAATTAATATACTAGTTGCTGGTGATAACTATGGCTGGCCTTTGGTGAGCCATGGCTTTGAATATGGGACTGATAATAAAGTCAGCGAACATAATAGTCTCTCAGGTTTTAATGATCCTGAGTGGGTTTGGATTCCATCTATAGCTCCATCTGGAATGGATTTTTATCCTATTGCCAGTGATTTAGAAATGATTTTTCCAGATCTTCAGGGGGATCTCTTGGTGGGATCATTAAAATTTAGAAGGCTGTATTCGATTTCGATTAATGAGGATGGATTACCCCAAAGAGAAAGAATTTTATTAGATGGAAATCTGGGCCGAATTCGGGATGTCGCTGTGGCAAAAGATGGATCAATTTTGATCTTAAATGATGAATCATCTTTTTCAAAGCCAAGGGGAGGCTTATACAGAATCTATAAGTAGTTAAAACTTAATACCATCTAACCATGCCAATAATTCCAGCTATTGCATAGAAGAATTGGAGGAAGAGGATTCCACGATGTTTACCAAGGTATGCCCAGTAGCCAATTGATATGGCAGAAATAAGAAGCAAAAGAAATCCAACAAACTCAATGCCTATATTCAAGGCTACCACCATTGAATATATGATTGCTGTAACTACTCCAAACCATTCCAATACTTTGCTTTTCATCATCTTAAACCTGAAAAAATTTTAATAATAAAACTAAATGAATTTGGTGGAGATGGGGGGAATTGAACCCCCGTCCGAAAACTTTCATTCAAGAAGTCTACATGCTTAGTAAAGGTCTATTGAGTTAACTTTTTACCACCCGACCCACAGGGATGTAGAAAGCGATTTTAGATTAGGTTTTAACCCTATTACCCTAAAATAATAATAGTGGCGAGTCTGTTAGCGACCGTTATCCTAAAAGTACAGACAACTCCTAAGTAACGGTTAGCATTATGCTGCTAAAGCGTAGTTGTCTTCGTTTGCAACTATTATTTAAAGAACGTTTTTACGAGCAATCTTTATCCTCGACATGCATCCTTGAAATCCAACTCCTCGTCGAAGCCATGTCATCCCCAGATGGTTATATTATACGCTTGATTAATTAAATTTAGCTAATTGTGACTCTAGCAAACTTTCTTTTGCCAACTTGATAAACCGAAGTGCCTTCATTTGGAGTCAAGTCCTTATCGTTAACTTTTACACCGTCCATTTTCACAGCACCTTGCTTAATCATACGAAAAGCCTCTGATGTTGAATTAACAAGATTAGAATCTTTGAGAAGATTTGCAATTTTTAGACCTTTTGAAAATGTAAATTCAGCCATTTCCTCAGGAATTTGATTTTTTGCAAACCGATCAATGAAGTTTTGCTGCGCTTTTTTTGCTGCTTCATTGTCATGAAACCGAGTTATTATCTCATCAGCAAGACGAAACTTAATGTCTCGTGGGTTTTCTCCCTTCTCAACTTCTTGTCTCCATGAAGCAATAGTTTCAAGTGACTCAAAACTTAATAGCTCGAGATATCTCCACATGAGCTCATCAGAAATCGACATAATCTTGCCAAACATGCTGTCAGGATCCTCATCAATCCCGATGTAATTATCTAAAGACTTACTCATTTTCTGAACGCCATCTAAGCCCTCTAGTATTGGCATGGTTAGTATGACTTGAGGCTCCATATCAGCCTGTTTCTGAAGCTCCCTTCCAACCAATAGATTAAATTTTTGATCAGAGCCGCCTAATTCCATATCAGCACGAAGTGCAACTGAATCATAACCCTGAACTAACGGGTATAAAAACTCATGAATTGAGATTGCTTGACCACCCTTGTAACGCTTAGAAAAATCATCACGCTCTAGCATTCTTGCAACAGTATGCTTAGATGCAAGAGAAATCATTTCTGTTGAGCTCATCTTACCCATCCATGCAGAGTTAAAAGCTATCGTAGTTTTTTCCTTATCCAGAATTTTAAAGATCTGATCTTGATAAGTCTTGGCGTTCTCAAGAACATCATCTTTTGTCAGAGGTTTACGAGTTACATTTTTTCCTGTTGGGTCTCCAATCATGCCTGTAAAGTCACCTATTAGGAAAATTATTTCGTGCCCAAGATCTTGAAGCTGCTTCATTTTGTTGATGACCACAGTATGACCCAGATGGAGGTCTGGAGCAGTAGGGTCCATGCCTAATTTGACTCTTAAAGGTTTATTTTTTTCAAGTTTAGTCTTGAGTTCATTAAGGGGAAGTATCTCATCGACACCTCTTTGTATTATTTCTAATTGTTCATCAATAGTCATTTAAATATTCTCTATGGCCTAATTTGTCCGTCACCAATGACGATGTATTTTTGTGATGTTAATCCCTCAAGTCCAACAGGACCTCTAACATGGAATTTTCCAGTGCTGATTCCAATTTCAGCGCCAAACCCATACTCAAACCCATCCGCAAAACCTGTCGAAGCATTAACCATAACAGAAGATGAATCAACTTCAGATAAGAATTTATTAGAATTCTCCTTATTCTCAGTCACAATTGCATCGGTGTGGGCTGACCCATAGGTGTTGATATGGGATATCGCTTCGTCGACTGATTGAACGATTTTCATTGAAAGAATCGGTGCTAGGTATTCTTCACTCCAGTCATCCTCCGATGCTTTTTTTATAACATTTGAAAGCATTTGTGACTTCTCACAGCCTCTTATTTCAACCTGTTTTTCATTCAAGAGTTTGATGAGTCTTGATAGTGCTTTTGAATCAAAATCTTTATGAACTAGAAGTGTTTCTGTCGCATTACAAACTCCGTATCGACGCGTTTTACCATTGAACGCAATATCAACTCCTTTTTGAGGGTCTGCATCTTTGTCTAAATAAGTGTGACACACTCCATCAAGGTGTTTGATAACCGGTACTCTAGCATTTTTACTGATATTTTTGATGAGACCTTTACCACCTCTTGGAATGATAGCATCAACATGGTCACTAGCACTAACAAGGTGAGTGACTGCTTTACGATCTGTTACCTTGATTAGCTGAACAGCGTTTGAATCAAGCCCAGCATCCTCAAGACCTTTCTCAATGCATGAGTAAAAAGCTATATTTGAGTTAATCGCCTCTGAGCCACCCCTAAGAATGATGGCATTCCCAGATTTAATGCACAGCCCAGCAGCATCGACTGTAACGTTTGGACGAGACTCATAAATCATTCCTATAACTCCCAAAGGAACCATCATTTTTCCAATTTTGATTCCGCTTGGCCTCTCCTTAAAGTCAGAAATTTGACCTATAGGGTCATTCAAAGTGGAAATTTGATGAAGCCCTTCAATCACAGTATTGAGTCTTTCATCGTTAAGCATTAAGCGATCTAACAAGGCATCATCAATGCCATTTTTTCTTGCAGCGTTTAAGTCTATATGATTTGCTTCTAAGATAAATTTTTTGCTCTCTTGAATTTGGTTTGCAATACTGATTAGTGCATTATTTTTTTGAGAAGTGCTTGCAATTCTTAATGAATTAGAGGCAGACCTAGCCTTTTCACCTATTTGCTTGATTAATTCAGCTATTGAGTCCATTACTTTTTCCAGATATAGAGATTACTACGTTTTGCAACTCATTATAAACGTCAAGATTATCCATACCTTTAAGAGAACGGTCAATACGACCCAGCCTTAAAAGGAGCTTTTGAAGCATTTGGTAGTTATGCGTTTTCAGAGCATTGGTTATAAGTGGTTTTCTTTTTTGCCACACTCGATGATTATTAAGAATAGAGTCAATAGTTTGATTTGTTTTTAGCTCAATAGACATAGTAATTAGATTTTTAATTTCTCTGTAAAGTGATGCTATTATTAGAATAGGCGATGTAGAATCTTCAATCAGCGAACTAAATATTTTGTTTACCTTATCAGTATCACCCTGAAGTGCTGAGTCAATCATCCCAAAAACAGAATATTGAGATTGCTGGTCAATTTGACTAAGATACTCCTCAAGATTGATTTTGCCATCAGGATAGGCAATCTTGAGCTTCTGAATTTCTTGCATCGTAGCTAGTAGATTTCCTTCTGTGCAGTATGCTATAGCATTTGCAACCTCAGTATTTGATACAAGACCAAGTTGAGACATGTTTCTTGTAATCCATCCTGCCAGTTGGTTGCTTTGCACTTCCCAATGCTGAATGATAATCCCCTTTTTGTCTAAAGCCTTAAACCACTTACTTTTTTGCTGAGCTATCTCGAGCTTTCCAGTTGAGATGATTAAAAGAATATCCTCTGGAAGAGTTTCAACAATCTCTGTCAGTGCTTTTGAGCCTTTAACTCCAATTTTTCCTGTGGTTAACCTGCATTCTATAATTCTTTTTTCTGAAAATAGAGATGGGCTAGAAATCAAACTTATAATACTATCCCACGAGAAATTTCCATCAATATCAAACCTATTTCGCTCATTAAAGCCATTTTCTTTGGCAACATCTTTAATCATTGATAATGATTGTTCAACGAGAAGTATTTCAGCTCCAAAAGCGAAGTAAGTTGATGCAAATTGGCTAGAAAGAGATTTTTGAAGTTGTTCAGGCTTAATGTTCATTCATCTAAAAATTAATTAAGTATTAAATTCAAGGCTGAATTTATGTTTGCGTATCTCATTATGTCATAGTTAAAAAAAATAGTGATTAAACCTTGAAAAATGGCATCAAACCCTATATATACTAAATCAATAGGGTATATTTACCTTTCTAATTTAGGTTAAATTTAATTATATGTATAAAAATATTTTACTATGGTTGGTCTTGGGAAGTGTGCTCGCCTCACTTTTTGGGCAGTTTAATGTAACGAGTGAATCTAATGATATTAGCTATTCGCAATTTATTCAAAATGTTAAGCAGGGCAACGTTTCAAGCGTAACAATAGCCGGTAGTAACATTAGTGGTGTTACTTCACTTGGTGAAAAGTTTAAAACATACAGTCCAGGTGATCTTGGATTAATGGGCGACCTTTTGAATAATGGTGTTTCAGTCCAAGCAACCCCTCCAGCCAAAGAGAGTTTTGTTAAACAATTAATTATATCTCTAGCGCCAATACTCCTGCTAATTGGGGTCATCATGTATACGATGCGAGGTGCCGGTGGAGCAATGGGTGGTAAAAACCCAATGTCATTTGGTAAATCGAAGGCTCGCTTAATTACCAAGGATGAATCTCATGTAACCTTTGAGGACGTTGCTGGTGTGGAAGAGGCAAAAGAAGAAGTGGGTGAGCTAGTAGACTTTCTTTCTGATCCAAGTAAATTTACTAAGGTTGGCGGAAAAATACCTAAGGGTGTTTTAATGGTGGGCCCTCCAGGAACAGGTAAAACTCTTCTTGCGAAAGCGGTTGCTGGTGAAGCAGATGTCCCATTCTTTTTCATTTCTGGTTCAGATTTTGTTGAGATGTTTGTTGGTGTTGGTGCCTCTCGCGTTAGAGACATGTTCGATCAAGCAAAGAAAAACGCGCCATGTATTATTTTTATTGATGAGATTGATGCTGTTGGTCGCCAGCGTGGTGCGGGAATGGGCGGTGGCCATGATGAGCGTGAACAAACACTCAATCAGATGCTTGTTGAAATGGATGGTTTTGAGGGATCAGAGGGCATTATTGTGGTTGCTGCTACAAACCGTCCCGATGTTTTAGATCCAGCTCTTCTAAGACCTGGAAGATTTGATAGAACAGTTACCGTCGGTCTTCCAGATATCAATGGACGTGATGCAATTCTTAAAGTTCACATGAGAAAACTTCCTATAGCAAAGAACGTCAAGTCAATGGATATTGCTCGAGGTACACCTGGATTCTCTGGTGCAGACTTGGCTAATCTTGCAAATGAAGCAGCATTAATAGCTGCACGATTTAGCAAGAAGCTAGTTGGTATGAGGGAGTTTGAGAAGGCTAAGGACAAAATCATGATGGGTGCTGAGCGCAAGGGCATGGTGATGGACGCTTCCGAGAAGGAAATGACAGCTTATCATGAGGCTGGACACGCAATAGTTGGGCGATTAATGCCTGAGCATGATCCGGTCTATAAGGTTAGCATTATTCCAAGAGGAAGAGCTCTGGGCGTCACGATGTTTCTTCCTGAAAAAGATAGCTACAGCATTTCTAAACGTAAGCTTAACTCTCAAGTCGCTTCATTATTTGGCGGACGAATTGCTGAAGAAATAGTCTATGGAGAAGATGCGGTAACTACAGGCGCAAGTAACGATATTGAGCGTGCCACTGAAATAGCACATAAGATGGTCAAACTTTGGGGTATGTCAAGTGTCATGGGTCCTATGGCTTATGGAGAAGATGAAGGTGAGGTTTTTCTTGGTCGTCAAGTCACAAAGCATAAGCATATTTCAGATGAAACATTCACTAAAGTGGATAGTGAAATCCGAAAGATTATTGACACTAATTACTCAGCAGCGTACAAGATTATTGAAGATAACAGAGACATTCTGGATGCAATGGCTGACGCTTTAGTTGAGTTTGAAACAATTGATACTAATCAGATCGACGACTTAATGGCTAGAGTTCCTATGAGAGAGGCAGCTGAAGTTGTTGATTCCGATGAGGTCTCATCTGAACTGGGTACTGGAGGCAAAGATTCAAAGAGCTCAAAAGCTCCATCAGATTCAAAAACTGATACTGATGGTGGTACAGAGCAGTTTGCATAAATTGCTCTAAAATGAATCTCAGCCAGCCAATCATTATGGGTGTTCTTAATGTAACACCCGATTCTTTTTCAGATGGCGGTAAATTTTTTGATTCAGATTTAGCAATTAAACAGGCTAAATCGATGGTTGAAAATGGTGCTGGTATAATTGATATCGGTGGGGAGTCTACTCGCCCTGGAGCATCAGCTGTTGCTGTA
>Ga0222718_10000922_pt1 | contig 29950 bp, 28 predicted proteins | sample C33_27DmetaG_FD_165045 | JGI IMG/M metagenome (GOLD analysis project Ga0222718, IMG submission 165045) | Estuarine water microbial communities from San Francisco Bay, California, United States - C33_27D | ecosystem: Environmental > Aquatic > Marine > Unclassified | place: USA: California...
AGACTATGGAAGACTATGGTGTGTTAACTTACCCTGACAGACAAGAGTATGTCTACCCTAGTGGCGGTAAAAAAGTTCGCAGACTAGAGGATAAGGTGTTCTACACCAAGGATAACTTCAAGGGTGATGAACTTTTTGGTATGAATCTATTTACGGCTGGGTCATCTAAGATGGTCACGATCACTGAGGGTGAGCTTGATGCATTATCAGTGGCTCAGATGCTTAAGAGTAACTACACTAACCCTGTGGTATCTCTGCCCAGCGCAACACCTTCCAAGAAACTTTGGGAGAACTGTTCAGACTGGCTCAATAGTTTTGAAAAGATTGTTCTGTCGGTTGACAATGATGAAGCTGGTAATGCAGTAGCTGATAAGATAGCGAAGCTATTCCCTAACAAAGTCTACCGTGTTCCTCACGATAAGTTCAAGGATGCTAACGAGTTCTTGACCAATAGGGCTAGTAATGAGTTTAAGACTGCTTGGTGGAATGCTAAGAAATATACACCAGAGAATGTTCTAAATAGTACACAAGATTTCATATCTCTGTACAAAGATACGCCAGAGCATCAGTACATTCCTACAGGTATTCAAGCACTGGATGATAAGATCCTTGGCTTAATGCAGGGTCACTTCACAGTTATCAAGGCTCCGACTGGTATTGGTAAGACAGAAATAATGCGATTCTTAGAGTATAATATGTTGCAGCATAAGGTTCCTTTCGCAGCGTGGCATTTAGAAGAGACTAAGCTAAGATCACTACTTGGGCTTGTGTCTTATGAACTAAACGATAACTTGACACGCCGGGATCTGATTGCTGAGAAGAATGCTGATGAAGCAGTGATGGATGCTATTGAGCGCATCACCAAGGATGAACTGTTCTACCAGTTCTACTTAAGTGATGGTCAGGGTGCTGATGCATTGTGTGACCAGATACGCTACTTTAGTCAGGCGTGTGGCTGTAAGTTTGTATTCTTTGAACCTATCCAAGATGTCGTTTCTGGTTCATCTGAGGAAGGTAAGGAGCAGATGTTAGCTGATCTATCGGTACGACTATCTAAGTTATCCGCTGAGTTGAACGTAGGTATCGTTACTATTGCTCACACTAATGATAATGGCGACCCTAAGTACTGTAAGATGATTGGTCAACGTGCCTCTGTTATTATTGATCTTAGTCGTGACAAGGAAGCTGCTGACTTCGATGAACGTAACACTACACACATATCTGTACAGAAGAATAGACCCTGCTCAGAAGAAGGTTTTGCTGGTATGATGCGTTTCAATACAGAAACGTTTACCCTTAGAGAGGTCATATAATGCAAAAATCTTTGTGGGAAGATCTACCAATACATATTAAAGATGTTGAAGTTAACAAATCTTATAAAGTTAGTGATCAAACTAAGGTTTGTAAGAGTTGTGGAGTAGAACAACCTATAGAAAACTTTGACTCTCAGTATTTCAAAAAGGATGGGTCTAAAAGCCACAGAGGTGAGTGTAGATCTTGTACACAGTTCAATCAAAACGTAGTAAGAAATATGAGAGCAATTCACGGCCCACCACCTGATCTATGTGAGTCCTGTGGTAAGCCACCTAATGGTGTGACAGGTCTTGTAACTGACCACTGCCACACTACTTATAAGTTTAGAGGCTGGTTATGTACCAGTTGCAATCTAGCTAATGGGCATTTAAAAGATAGCCCCGAAACAATAATGAAACTATATAAATATATGACAAAGGAAAAGTAATGCCAGTTTTTGATATTGAAACTGATGGCTTGGATGCCACAAAAATACACGTACTATCTTGGGAAGATGATTATGGAAAGATTCAGAGTACTCACGACTATGATGATATGCGTAAATTCTTCGAGGAATCTAAAACACTTATAGGTCACAACATCATCAGGTTTGATATACCTGTGGCTGAGAAAGTTCTGGGTATAAAGGTTAAAGCTAGGTTGGTAGATACCTTAGCATTGTCTTGGTATGTTAATCATACTAAGCCAAAGCACGGCCTAGAGACTTATGGAGAGTATTACAATGTAAAGAAACCAGAGGTTACGGACTGGGTAAACTTAACTCAGGAAGAGTATGCTCATAGGTGTAATGAGGATGTAAAGATTAACTCTCGTTTATGGCGTGACTTGGATATCAAGCTTTCAAAGCTGTACCCTAATGACCAAGATAAGTGGCAGTTTATCAAGTACCTCTCATTCAAGATGGAGTGCGCAGCGGAGCAAGAAGCCTTGAAGTGGAAGGTTGATATTGAGTCTGCTAAAGAGTACCTAGATCTATGGGAGTCTAAAAAAGAGTTAAAGATAGTTGAGCTTGCAGAGGCTATGCCAAAGCAAATCTTGACTAAGGTACAGCAACGTCCAAAGGTTATGTACAAGAAGGATGGTGAACTGTCTGCTCACGGTGAGAAGTTTGAAGAGCTACGTAAACAGTACAAACAGCCAGACAGTGTTCAATCTTTTGTCGTCAAGACAGGTGAACGTCAGGGTAATCCAAACTCTCCAGAGCAAGTAAAGGAATGGCTATACTCCATTGGGTGGGTTCCTCGCACATTTAAGTTTGTACGAGGGCCAGACGGTATTGAGCGTCAAGTTCCACAGGTACGTAAGGATGGAGAGCTTTGCCCCTCTGTAACTAAACTTATCTCAGAAGATCCTGCAGTAGCTATCCTAGATGGACTGTCTGTCCTTAGTCATCGTATTGCTGTACTGAAAGGTATTATAGAGTGTGAGTCTGATGGTTATGTACAGGCTACGATTGCTGGAATGACAAACACTTTGCGATTCAAACACGCAAAGCCTTTAGTTAATCTACCATCAGTAGAGAAGCCCTACGGTAAAGAGATACGTGGGCTACTGACTGCACCAGAGGGTTACGTTCTGTGTGGGGCTGATATGACTAGCCTAGAGGACACGACTAAGCGTCACTATATGAAGCCTCTTGATCCTAACTATGTAGCTGAAATGTCTAGAGAGGGCTTTGACCCTCACCTTGACCTAGCTAAACACGCCGGGATAATTAGCCAAGAGGATATTGACAAACATAACTCAGGTGAGAAGTCTCTTAAAGATCTACGTAAGAACTACAAGGTAGTTAACTATTCAGCTACCTATGGTGTAGGAGCCGCTAAACTGGCTCGTGAGACAGGTATGTCAAAGAAGGAAGCTCAGAAGCTACTAGATGCATTCTGGTCACGTAACTGGTCAGTACAGAAGGTGGCATCAACACTACGTAAGCGTGAACTGTTTGGCGGTATGTGGGTTCAGAACCCTGTATCAAAGTTCTGGCACAGCCTACGCAGCGAGAAGGATCGTTTCTCTACACTAAACCAAAGCACTGGGGTTTACTGCTTCGATGTTTGGGTTAAGAAATGTCGTGACAAGGACGTTAAGACTGTAGGCCAGTTTCACGATGAAATTATAGCGCTTGTAAAAGAAGGGGATCAGATAGAAACAGCGATGAATATGAACTATTCTATAGAAGAAGTTAACAGACAGTTACGACTGAATGTTGATCTTGGTGTTGATGCACAGTTTGGAAAAACTTACGCAGACATACACTAATTTACTTGACACTACTTAGCTAATAAGCTATAACTAAGTTTCTTTTTAACGCTCAGAAAGGGCATAAGTATGAATACGGAATTAGCAACTTTTGGTGAAGATCTTGAAGCAATGATGGGTATTATCCCGACTACTACAGATCAGTCTACTACACCAAATATAACTAGAGTTACCCAGATCCATAAAGCTATTATGGGTATGCAAGATATAGGGGGTAAGAAAGTAAAGACAGAGATACTGCCTGTCGGAACATATCAAATTACACAAGGTGATGAAGTTGTGTACGCGCAACAAATCACTGTACGAATTATGGCTATTCGTATGCAATGGGTACGGTGGAATAATAACACAGAACAGTTTGAGAAGTCAGTTATGGCACCAAGCTTGAAGGGTGACTTAAAGGATAACATTGGTAGCTACAATATTGGGCGTCCTTCTGGTGGTTTTGTAGAGGATTATGACAGTTTGTCTGATGCTATGAAAGATCATATGAAGTCTGTCAAAAGGGTTAAGATTCTTATGGGCCACCTGTCTGTAGAGTCACCTGTAGATGAAGAAGGTAATCCTGAAAGTCCTATTCAAGACATTCCATTCATTATGGATGTTAAGAATCGAGACAGTCTAAAGTCTATTGATTCAGTGTTAGCTAGAAAGCGTCCTATAGAAGTCCTTACTCAGGAGATTAACTTAACAGGCGATAGTCAGTCTATTCCTAACGGCCCTGATTATGGTGTTATAGTTGCATCCCCGGGATCAAAGGTTGACATTCAACCTACCGATAAGGAGAACATCCAAAACTTTCAAGACTATATTGACTACGTAAATAATATGATCTTGGAAAAGTATAATGAGAACTGTGAAGATAACACTATTGAAGGAGAGGTGTTCTAATGAACCACCCTGCAGAGTTATCTGTCTACACGTACTTACAGAAATCTATGGCGGGTGAGGTTGCAATGGCAGAAGAGGTGGCTGATAAAGTCGCCTCTGATGTCAAAGCAGCTATGCTAAAGCAGTTTTCTAGTGGGCCTCGTGACGAGTTCAGATTACGTATGTCTAACATAGGTAAGCCTAAGTGCCAGCTATGGTTTGAGAAAAATGATCCAGAAGGTAAGGAACCTTTTCCACCTCACTTCCTTATGAATATGATTCTTGGGGATATTGTCGAGGCTGTATTCAAAGGTTTACTTACTGCCGCTGATGTTAGTTTCAAAGATAATGATAAAGTTGTTCTAAAACTCCCTAATGGTCAAGAGATTAAGGGAGAATATGATATGGAAATGGATGGAAGAATTGACGATGTTAAATCTGCATCTTGGTATTCATACAACAACAAGTTTGATTCTATTGAAGAGATGCAGAAGAGTGACGGGTTTGGATATGTATCTCAGTTAGTTGGTTACTCAGAGGGCGCTGGTAAGGATGTAGGTGGCTGGTGGGTTATCAATAAGAACAGTGGTGAGTTTAAGTATGTTGATGCTTCCGGGGTAGATAAAGAGAAAGTTCTTAAGGATATTCAAGACACTGTTGATTATATTGACAATGATGAACCTTTTGAACGTTGCTTTCAACCTGTTCCAGAGACTTATCGTAAAGTACCTAGTGGTAACATTGTGTTAAATCAGGGTTGTACTTTCTGTCAGTTTAAACATAAGTGTTTCCCTAATCTAAAAGTATTGCCCTCAAAGGTGTACAAAGGTAAACTAACTCCACCCCTAGTTAATTATGTCGAAGTTAATGGCTAAAAGAAGACATAACACTAGGTTATATCGCAGTGGTCTTGAAGTTGAGGCCGCTGCTTTTTTATCAGAGCATCAAAAAGAAGTTCGATATGAGAAGCTAAAGATAGAATGGGAAGATCTAAAGTACCGCACATACACACCAGACTTTGAACTGGACAATGGTATTATTATAGAAACCAAAGGCATCTTTAGCGCATCTGATAGAAGAAAACATCTTGAAATAAAAAGACAACACCCTAAGTTAGATATAAGGTTCGTATTTAGTAATGCAAATTCTAGATTGTATAAGGGTGCTAAGTCTCGTTATTCGGATTGGTGTAATAAGTATGGTTTCAAATGGTCACACAGACTAATACCAAAGGGTTGGTTGACAGAGCGTGGAAAACCTTGTAAAGAAACTAAGATAACTGTAAAAAGAAGGAAAGCCTAATGGCTCGGTATGAAGTAAAAGAAGATGAAGCGGCTTTGGTTGTTAAGCCTATTATGGAAGATGATGGAAGCTGGTCAGGAGATATAGCTACTGGTATATATGTTTCTCCACATATTGAAACTGCTATACAGGCTCATTTAGTACACATTATAACACTTATGTCAGCTTTCTTAGACTGGGTTGAAGAGTATCCAGACATTCTGGGTGAAATAGAAGATCATCGTAATATGTTAATGGAAGATTATATGGAAGAGAAAAAGAAACCAGAGATAACTAGAGAAGGTAATGTTCTTCGCCTTACCAGATGGACAAAAACAGAGGGAAGTGCTTAATGACAGACTTTGCTATAAAGGAACTTTTTGAAGGTATGGAAGAAGATTTTACTAAGAAAGAGCCACCAGTAAAGGGCCATAATCCAGTAAGCAAACCTGTTCACTACAATCAGGCAGGTATAGAGTGTATCGAAGCTATACGTGCAATGACTTGTAAGATGGATGGCACTAGCGCTTATATGGCTGGTAATGTGTTGAAGTACGTTTGGCGTCACGAGTATAAGAATGGTTTAGAAGATCTAGAAAAGGCTCAAGTGTATCTTGGGTGGTTAATTGAAAACTATAAAGGAAAACATAAATGAGAAAGTTTAGTGTAACTTTTCTTCTTAAGTTAGATGAAGACAATCACATCCTTTCATCTGTACAAGAGGCTCACGAGGAAGATGTGTATGATTACGTCAAAGACTTGTTCTACGACTCAGAAGCAATTAAAATAGAAAATTTGAATATAAAGGAACGGCAATGATTAACGAGACAGATCTAGAAGCATTTGGATATTTTGATATGTTTCAGAACAGTCCTGACTATAGTAAAGACCCTGTTAGGTTTTACAGCCAGTTTGTTGAAGACAAGATCTTCACTAAAGGTAGAGAGCGTTTGTTAGAAAACACTCTAGGTTTATGCGGTGAAGCAGGTGAAGTGGCTGAAAAGATAAAAAAGGTATTTAGAGATAAAAATAAATTTAGTGATGAAGATATCTTGAAAGAGTTAGGGGATGTCTTATTTTATGTAACAGCCCTATCAAATATCTTTGGGGGTAATCTACAAAAGACTATGGAAATAAATATGGCAAAGCTTGACGATAGAGAGCAGCGTGGTGTTTTAAAGGGATCAGGAGACAACAGATGAATAACTACCTACCAACAGACTACCAGAGTTTTATTGCTCTGTCACGATACGCCAAGTACTATGACGGTCAGGGGCGTGAGACTTGGGGTGATACAGTTCAACGCTATATGGATAATGTAATTGAGCCTGTAGTAGACAGTGGTGCTAGTGAAGACAATATGGAGATAGCACAACAAATAGAACAGGCTATCTTAGGCTTAGAAGTTATGCCATCTATGCGAGCTATGATGACTGCAGGGCCAGCACTTGACAGAGACAACACTGCTGGGTATAACTGTAGCTACTTACCCGTAGATGATCCTAAGTCCTTCGATGAGGCTATGTACATCCTCTTGTGCGGTACTGGTGTCGGGTTCTCTGTCGAGCGTCAGTACGTTAGTAAACTCCCAGAAGTCCCTGAGTTGTTCGATAGCGATACTGTTGTCGTTGTCAAAGACAGTAAGGAAGGTTGGGCTAAAGCGTTCCGTCAAGTTCTTGCTCTCCTCTGGGCTGGTGAGATCCCTAAGTGGGATGTTTCTCGTGTACGTCCTGCGGGTGCTAGGCTTAAGACGTTTGGTGGTAGAGCTAGTGGCCCAGCGCCTCTAGTGGAACTGTTTAACTTCGCTATCACTACGTTTAAGAATGCACAAGGACGTAAGCTATCCAGCGTTGAGTGTCACGATCTTATGTGCTTCATTGGTCAGATTGTTGTAGTTGGTGGTGTACGCCGTAGTGCTATGATTTCTCTGTCTAACCTGAGTGATGATCGTATGCGTCACGCTAAGTCAGGTCAGTGGTGGGAGACTGCTAGTTGGAGAGCCTTAGCTAATAACAGTGTCAGTTACACTGAGAAGCCTGATATGGAAACATTTATGAGAGAGTGGCTTGCTCTTGTTGAATCTAAATCAGGTGAGCGTGGAATCTTCAATCGACAAGCAAGTAAGAAGCAAGCTGAAAAATATAGCCGAAGGGATAGCAGTTACGACTTTGGTACTAACCCCTGCAGCGAAATAATCTTACGTCCATATCAATTCTGCAACTTAACAGAGGTAGTTGTACGTGCTACAGATACTATTACAGATCTGGAAAGAAAGGTTCGTATGGCTACGATTCTGGGAACCATTCAATCATCCTACACAAAATTTCCCTACTTGCGAAAGGTGTGGGCAAACAACACAGAAGAAGAGCGCTTGCTTGGTGTGTCACTTACGGGAATAATGGACAACCCTCTTATGACATCAGCAAATGCTGGACTGGAGAAAACTCTTGAACACCTTAGAAATGTTGCTGTTACTACTAACGCTGAATGGGCTGACCGCCTTGGTATACCTCATAGCACTGCAATTAGCTGCGTCAAACCGTCCGGGACAGTCTCCCAGTTGGTGGATTCAGCCTCTGGGATTCACGCTCGCCATAGTCCCTATTATATCCGTACTGTGCGTGGTGATAATAAAGATCCCTTAACTCAGTTTATGAAAGACAAGGGCGTTCCTAACGAACCTTGTGTGATGAAGGGTGACACTACTACAGTGTTTAGCTTCCCGGTTAAATCACCAGAAGGTGCTGTCACTCGTAATGATATGACTGCCATTGAACAACTAGAGACTTGGCTAACGTATCAGCGTCATTGGTGTGAACATAAGCCAAGTGTGACGATATCAGTACGGGATTCTGAGTGGATGGATGTAGGTGCATTTGTATATAAGCACTTTGATGAAATGTCAGGTGTGTCCTTCTTGCCACACTCAGATCATACTTATCAGCAAGCTCCTTATCAGGACTGCACTAAGGAAGAGTACGAGGAGTTACTATCTGCTATGCCAAAAGATATTAACTGGTCAGAACTTTCAGAGTATGAAAATGAAGATAACACTGCAGGAAGTCAAACTATGGCTTGTACTGGTGACTCTTGCGAAATAGTGGATATAACCTAATGGCAAACGGTATTTACACCCTAGTGGGGCGGGTAGACTGCCCTCATTGTTCAAAGGCTATGGGTCTGTTGAGGGATAATGGTTACACAGTTAACTACTATTCTCTCAATGACTCTAAATGGGTACTTGACTTATTTAAAAAGTCTGGTATAAAGACGGTTCCACAAATTTGGGATCAAGATGGTAACTGCATAGGTGGTTATCAGGAACTAAAACAACTCCTTGAAAGGGAATAAAATGACAGGTATTGAATTTATGGCAGTCGCAACTATTGGTATGTTAGCTGTTGGTGAGGTAGTTAATCTAGCTGCTGAGTATGGCCCAGCGCTTGTAGATCAAGTTATGGGCTGGTTCTAATGTATGTTTTAGTACTCATTATGATGTTTGAAGGCCGTATAAAAGTTCAAGCTTTTGATGGCCTATTTATGGATTCTGGCTCTTGTAAAGAGGTAGCTGTTCAGATGGAAGACAGATTAATGAGTACTAGACCTACACCAGAATCATCAGCTAAAACGTATTGTTTCCAAGTACCAGAAAGCGCATAAGTATGGGCATAGAAGAAGAAGCCAAAAGGCTCGTAAAGGACAAGCAGGAAAAGTTTTATGATGAACTGGTTACACTGTTGCTACCTGCTAAACGTCATATAGAAAATCATCTCTATGATTCTCGACCAAGAGAGAGGGCATTAGAGAGACTTGATGATGTTGCAACTATAGCACGGTTTGCTGCAGAACTGTTTAAACTAAAATAAAGGGGGCCGCAAAGCCCCCTCTTTTTATTATCTTTTGTTTTCTTTACGATAAACTTCTATAAAAGAAAAATATGTTTGTAGTATCTCTAGGGATTCTGGATCATTACCTAACTCCCCTATATTACCATCCCATCCAAATCGTTCCTTCAAAAACTTTCTAGCCTCTGCCCTCTCTTCACGAGAACCAGTAACTGCAGCCTTTCTTCTCAGAGCATTTATAGAACCCTCTGGAAGGTCTGTTGTAAGTAAGTGCTTTCTTACCTGAGATTTAACATCATTCTTTATACTATTTAATTGTACTCTTCTTGTATTAACACTAGCGTTCTTCCAGCTATCACTTCCTATAACGTCTAGTACCCTTTCCTCGAATAGTGGAACAACAACCTCATTCAAGATCTTATCGTATGCAGGGATCTGACTTCTCTCGTTAGCTTTCCAAGGGTGTGCTTCTGCCATAGAGTAAGCTTTCTCTACACCTGTTCTAGTAGGAACCTGAGTTATACCCATAATTCTTAGAATAGGGTTAGCGTCTTTAATCTGCCCATCTCTTGTAGCTACTCTTAGTTCTTCACCAGTAATTCCATCAATCTTATCACTAAAGATTTCCAGTAAGTTATCTACATACTTTGATGCCCCTACAGTGAATGTGGAGAATCCTTTTTCCTGTCTAACATCCTTAGCTGTATCTGAGTCGTTTATAAAGCCAACCATCTTATTCAGAGCGTCTAGTGGGCGTGTAAAGCCAGCTAAGATGTTACCACCTTGTTTATACAAAGCATTGAATGAAGCCTGTCTAGCTCCCTCTTCTTGGTTATACAGAACGTCAAACATATTGTACAAATCATTACCAAACTGGACATCTCTGGCAAACTGGCCTACAGCTAATTGTGCAGTAACGTCTTCGATAAGATCTCTTGGTACAGTCTCACCATTCTTAGATAAATTACCAGCGCGTCCTACAGCAAGCCACAGAGATACCGGGAACATATTCTTAGCGTCAATAACCTTACCACCACCAGTATCCATATGATGCCAAGCATAGCCCTTCTCACGCTTTCTTTCATCGTATTCCATAGCCAACTTTAGAGATGTATAACCCACCAAACTTCTAGAGAAAGCCTCTACTGTTTTGATGTTACGTTTCTCTTTCTTCATAATAGCTGATGCACCCTCAACCATACCACCTACACTCCACTGGTAGGCTGTAGCTAGGGTGTTATTAAAGAACCGACCAAAGGGTAAGATCGTACCAATGACGGGTATATTAGAGAAATTCTCTACCTGTTTAGCCGCTGCGTTAAGCAACTGGTCTTCTGTGGTGTAGTCCTTAGCAAACACTGATTTCATAGTCGTGTCTAGAGCGCCACCAATTACATCATCATCAATGACTGACAAATCACCTTTCTTTAGTGTTTCCTCTAGGGTAACGCCTTTGTTAAGTCTTAACCATTTGTCCATCTCAGTGATGTACATCTGTGACTTAGTAAAGGTATCCTGTAGCTTAACACCAGTAAGTCTGTTAGACCCATCTGCTAAAGCCTCTGCTCTCTTAAACCAAGGGCTGTCAGGGTCTATCCCATACCTCTTACCACTACGTTCAACACCACCAGTATAACTCTCAAACAGAATGCTTCTAAGGTCTTTATTCTCGTTCAGGAACTGCATATATGTGTCGTGAGTTGTATAGGGGTCTAGTAAGTTACGAATCTTCTGAGACTGTATCTGCATATAGACCTTAGCTACACGTAGTGATTCTCTACCAGCCTCAGTTCTAGTTCCACCCTTAGCAAGTCCATACATTGTACTTCCCGTAGCGGAGAAAAGATCTGCTAGTGATTGACCGATATAAAACTGACCAAAGCCTAGAACGTTTACTGCAGTAGTAGCAGGTGATGATACAAGCATCCTACGCCATAGGTTCTGTCCGTACTGACCTACCTTAGCTTTTTTAGCCTTCTTAGCTTCATCATCTAATGCTTTGATAGTTCCAGCCTGACCTTCGATCAACTGGTGACCGTGTAAATTAGCTGCGTCTAAAGTCTTACGAACCTGAGACATTACATTTAGAACCTGACCACCCTTACGGATCTCAATGGCTAGTAAGTCACCTAAGCTTGTAGCTAACTCTGTAGTCTGACCAAGAGTAAAGCCTTTAGGCTCTAAGGATCTATTAATCTTCTTTAGCTCTTCCTGAGACATTGACTGTACAACAGATGTCATTACATCAGAGACAGTAAAACCTTTGGGTAACTTTAAACCTTGATCTTTAAATAGTTTTACAAGACCACCCTTACCATCACCATCAGGGCCAAGCATCATATCTTTTATGAAATCTACAGATGTAGGAACATCATCGAAGCTATCCTTACCAGCCTCTACTTTTACATCCCAAGCTCTAGCTTTCTCCATAATTATAGCTGCAGCATCTCTTGCTGCCTCTTCACTAAGCTTTATCTCCTTAGCCGCTTGTCTTGCTGATAGCTGTCTTGCCGCTTCCTCAATTCCTTCCCGGGATTCAGTTCTAGCTCTAGCTGACTCTACCAGTATATCAGAATCAGATAATCCAGACTTACCAGCGGCTCGACCAAACAGCAACTGAGCAGCACCACCAATCCCACCAAGAACAGAACTAAACCCTGTCTGAACTAGGTTATAGTCTTGCTGCGCTCCAGCCTTTAGTAACGTGTTCTGTAGAGTAACATCGTGCATAACAGCGAAGGTAGAGTCTAGGGCAGTAGTTCCCATTAAAACCTTTTTGTTATCTTTTGCAGCTTGCTTCTTTAGAACTTCTTTTCTAGCTCTCTTCTTAGCTTCTAACAAGAAGATCTCACGCTCTCTACGTGCGGCTTGTCTACGAATCTTAGCAGACACTGGGTTCTTAATACCCTCTGCAGCAAATCGTTTAGCCGCCATCTTAGCGGCCTCTTCACCAGCTTCCTTTGCAGCTTGTTGTGTCGCACCACTAGCTAAGGCTTTCCTACCAGCCTCAACAGCGGCCCTCTTAGTTGCCATACGTCCAGCCTGAGTAAGCCCTACACCAGATGCTTTAGCAATACCACCAGTAAGTAGACTAGCATAAGTAGAGGGGTCTTTTACGGTAGCCATAAAGTAATCTTTCATACCATCTACAGCGCCCATAAAACCATCATTGGTAAACACATTACCTAGCTTATCATAGAGTTCGTAGGCTCTCGCAGCTGTAGCTCTCTTAGACTCATCAGCATCACGAATATAACGAACTTCCCCGGCTGTGGTTACAATGTTACTATTGAAGTACCTCATATGATCTACAAAGTCTTCTACAACATCCTCATCAGACTTACCCTGATCCTTGCGATAGTCTACACCAAACCTTTGTGACATATATTCACGAATTTCTCTAGCATTTCTACCTGCCTTTAGGTCTTTTTTCTTAAGCTTTGTGTCATCATCAAAAGGATACTCATCCTCTTCCTGACCCCTATTGCGTATTTCAGCAAGAGTTATTGTCTTCATAGGACTTGGTAAGGCGCTGGGCGTCTGTACATCAAGAGGACTTGGAGCAGAAGGTAGATTTCCTCGCTTACGAATCTCTTCTAACGTTATAGTCTTCATCTACTAAACCTCTGGGTTATCTGATAGGTCAGGCCGTACTCTCTGTAAAGCTTGCTTCATAAGGAAGATTAGACCGTTTACATCTTCATTTAGTAAGAGGGGTGATTTAGCTGCATTTTCGTCAAACCACATAGCTAAACCTTCCCTAATCTCTTCATCCCCATCATCCATAGCGTAACCGTTATCAACGAGATATGTTACTAAATCTCTACCATAATCTTTTACAAAGTTTTCTAAGGGTTTACTAGCTTTAACAACCTCTTCTGAAGCCTCATCTGAAGCTGCTTCTTGCTGTTGTACTTCTTCTTTACTTAGAGGGCCAGTTCTAGCTTTATTTCTACCAGCGGGAGATTCTGGTGTGTTTTCAAATAATGCCGCAAAGGGGTTTATAGCTACACCTGTACTCTTTCTTCGACTACCTCTTAGGGTTGGGTCTACTTCTTCTTCAACAGGGTCTGGCATAGTTAAACTAGCTTCCCTAGCTTCTAGTGCATCAACCTCTATAGATGTACCCATCTCGTACAGTTCCATAACGTCATCCGGGCCTTTAACCTTATGAGGTTCTCCATCTAAAATTACTGTAGCTGTCTTTGGTTTTCCGTTTTCATCAAGCTCAAACGTTACTCTATTATCTTCAGATAACCCTTTAAATACATCACCCTCAAACGTTTGGCTGTTTTCACCCTGCTCTACAACAACAACATTCTTAGTTTCAGCTTTAACTGCATCACTAGCGGGTGGAGTTTTACCGTCACCACTAACATCGTCTTCATCTAGTGCAGAAAAGTTATAGATCTCTTCATTAAGTGCATCAATATCTACACCATAAGGCTCTAAAAAGGGTTTCATAGCTTCTAGATAACCACCCCCAGTAAAGGCAGAAGCCCTGTTGCTAACAATTTGAGTAGCTATAGTTTTCTCAATAAGTCTTTGCTGTGCCCTTAACTTTGCTATGTCACTATAAAAGGCATCTTCTGCCTCTGACCCTTCGTGTCGAACACCATTAATATCTGTATATAAACTTGGTGCATCTTTAAATATACGAGTTACCCTATCAATTTGTTTATCTAAGGTTTTCCAATCCTCATCAATCTCAAAAGAATCTTCTATAGTTGCTTTAAGGCTTCTTGACTCAGAACTAGACTCTTCTATATCAAAGTATTTCAATGGGGTAAAGTTAACGTAAGATCCCTGAGTAAGTGCCTCATACTCTGACTGTGCAGAAAGCTCATTCAAGTCAAGCATACTGTAACCACCTACACCAAGCTCTGAGTCTAGATTTACTCTAGCATTCTCACGAGCATTGAAACCAAGTAGATTACCCAGCATACCATAGTCTTTAGCTTTATAATCTCCTACTGTAGGATCTGATAGACCAACCGTAGAACGGATACGCTTTGTCATCCAGTCAGGCTCATACTTCATAACACCGTAGGCTTCTGGTACTTCAAAGTTGTTCTGTGCAGCTTCTGGTGTCCATCGAGCGCCAAGAGAAGTCTTTAATTCACTTAGGTTCTTAGTAAGGTCTACTAAACCTGTAGGCCCAGCATCAATAGCTGCAGCAACCATAGCATCTGTAGCTCCCAAAGACTTAGCCTTAGACCCAAGCCCACTTAAAGTCTGAGCTAAACCTGTTCTCTTCTTAAACTCTGCTCGACCAGTTGTTCTAGCTAGTTCACGTTGACGCTCTTCATAACTCTTTGCGTCAGCGGTTCTTTCCCTGATACCTTCTGCAGTACGGTTAAGAAAACTCTCTGCGAATGCTTGCCAGTCAGCCATTATACTGCACCCCTCGACATAATACCTTTAGGTTGTTCTTGCTGTGGAGCTTCTTCCATAGGTTCTTCCGCTTCTGGTTCGATGTTCTCACGTATCTCTTGTAGGATACCAGAGGTTGGGCCTTCCTGTTGAGCTTCTTTTTCCATAGCTGCCATCACTAGAGTTTTAAGACGCTCCTTCTCTTTCATAGTCTGAGCCTTCTCAGCATCAAAGCTAGTCTCTCTTACCTCTATCCCGTACTCAGACATAGCGGCCTTTATAAAAGAAGCTATAACAGGTGCAGCTAGAATACCAGCCTCAACAGTGTGTAAGCCTTTCATAGCCCCAGTTGATGTAATAGTCTTAACTATCCCACGTAGATCACCACCAATCTCAAATAAAACAGCTAAGTCTTCCATCTTCTCATTGTCAGCTAAACTACTGATGTAGAAGTCTACTACCTCTGGAACCTTCACCATCTCTGGTGGTCTTTCCCAAGGAGAGTTCTTTGGTGTGTCTGTTAGAGATTGGCCGGGAATAGCGGCTACCATTAAGTCTACCATTTTGTTGTACCTTATTTAGTAAATCCAGCGCCAAAGTAAAGTCCTACAATGGCTGATACGATGTGTGTGTCTAGGGGTGTAATAACAAAGCCTCGTGCAGATACCCACATAGTACTCTCAGCGGGGCCGAATAGCCAGTTCCAAAATCCACCATTCATTTCAGTGTACCCTACTATGACAGTGACTTCAGGATACCACACTGCTACTAGCTTTGGCAAGACAATAATTGCGAAAACTGCAGATAATGCGATTATTCTTCTAGTCCAAGCAAAGTGTTTGTCTGTCTTACCGTGTTCACGAGCCTGACTTGCTGCACCTATCAAGGCTCTCTGTTGTTCAGCCTTCTGTTTATTAGACTGACCCCAGATAGACATTACTCCCCCCAACACTGTTGAGAAGAGCATAGTTATTAACTCTAGGGGTAAGCCAAACATTAGGCAGAATCGCTGCTTTGTGGAAGACCTGCCACTGTTGCATTAGCTAAAGGTAAAACAGAAGAAACTTCATCTAAACTGCTTATGATACCAGCGTAGTATAACTCTTTAGCAACTCGGTTATCCATACCAGAGGTATACTTTTTGTTATCCTTCCTTCTCATTTCTTTTGCGAAGGTTATTGGATCTTTATCTTTTGCAGCCTTTAATACAGCCGTCCATTTTTTGCCAGCATTCTTAGCGTTATAAGCTAAAGATGTTAAGGCGTTTTGATATTTGTAGTCAAGATCATCCCAAGATATACCTAACTTTTTTAACTTAGTGTCCCAGCCAGTTCTTCTAGCTAAGTCTAACTGAACTTCCATATCCTTGTTTAAGATAAAGACTTTCTGTTCTTCAGTAAGGGGGATGTAAGTACCGTCTTCATTTTTAAACCTTACTCCGTGTATCTCTCCAGAGGCTTCCTCACTACTTTTAATCTTATGTCCAAAACCTATATCTTTAGATCTTTGTGCTAAAGGCTTGTTTTTCTCTGAAGCGTCATTAGTGGCTACAGGTGTAGAACCGTGATCTGACTCAGCATTTTCACCTATCTTTAAATAAAAGTTTGAAGTCTTTTCTTCAATAGCTTTATCTATAGGGTTAAACTGAGGGTCAGGTCTAGCCATAATACCTACAGGTTGCTCCACTAGCTTATCTAGCATCTCATTACTACGAGCATCTATACTAGGTGCATCAACAAGCGCTGGGCTTTCTGCCATCTCTGGTTGCCTACCTCTAAAGACAGGTGTGACCATAGGCTGAACTACATTCTGAGCTTCCCTAGCGTTGTTCATCATAGTCTGATCAGCACCCCGCATATCCATACCACTGAAGATGGCAGTCCTAGCTGTCTCTGATAGTTGCCCTATGGGTGGTCTAGTAGCTTCCATCAGAGCGCCATTGATAGCTTCGTTCATCTGTTCATCTTTGTAGAACATATCTAAACTATCTAAGTACTCTTGGATAAAGTTAGACTTTACAGGTGGAGCTTTCTTCATACTCTTCAAGTCATACTGGTCAGCCTGTAGGCGAGCAAAGTCTTGTAGCATTGTTTGATTTTCATCTTTAGCTTCTACAGGTTTAGGCTCTGTAGGTCTACGGATTATGGAATCTGTGGGTGTAGCCTCTTCTGGCTCTGGAAGAACTTCTTGCAGAAAGCTTAGGGCATCAAAGGAAAATTGTACTTCGCTCATTTTAATTATCGTCCTTTTCACCAGTGATGGGGTTTCTACCTCTGAACCTGTTACCCAAGTAGCCCTCGACAACGGCACCGCCAAAGTTACCAAGAGCGCTCCAGAAGCCAGAAGATTTAGCAGCACTTGCTGCCTGTTTAGCATCCTCTGATGATAGCTGTGCAATAGCAAGCTGGGTTGCTCTATCGGCATCATTGTTAGCAGACTGCCAAGCATAACTCATCATATCCCTAGTCTCTTGCATCATAGCACTAAATGCTAGGGCTGTCATATTAGTTGCCGCCGCTGCATCCGCACGATTAGCTTCATTGGTTGCTGCAGTATCTATAGTGGCAACTGTTTGATACCACGCCGCATTAGCTTGTTCAATTATAAGCTGGTTACTAGCATTAAACCGTTCACGTTCATCTACCATCTTCTTATTGAATTGCTCAATAGCGTTTGTTTCACCAGCATTAAACCTATTCTGAGCATTAGCTTGTTCAGAGTTAAACATACTAAGTGATGAACTTAGGTTATCATAGAACTGGTCAACCTGTATCTGATTAGATGCATTAAACTGTTTAGCCGCATTCTCAGCTGCTTGGTCAGACAACAAAGCATTAGCACGTTGTTGAGCCTTAAATACATTAGTCTGTTGCTCATTTTCTAAGTTCTGCATATCCATCTGTAGGAATGCGTTAGCTTGCTGTATAGCCGCCTGTTGACGGTTGTTTAAATTAGCTGTGTCCATCTGAGTCATTGCTGCAGCATCAGACAACACCTTAGCATTAGCGGCATCTAAGTTAGCTAGATCTACTGACTGAGCTAGACGGGCATTCTCCAAAGCAATCTGTTGCTCTGCAGTAAAGTTAATATTAGCTATTTCACTAATCTTAGCCGCATTAGCTACACGAGTCTGGAACTCTTGGTTAAACTCTAGGTTGAGAAACTCAGCACGTTGCTGTGCAGCAAACATAGCAGACTGTTGTTTATTAGATAAGTTCTGTAACTCAAAGCTTGCTGCAGTCTTAGCATCCTGAGTAGCAATAGGGATGGCACTCTCCATTGCAGCCTGTACGATAGCCTGTCCAGCCATACTAGAAGAGCTAAGACCCCTAGCCGCTAGTGCCGCTGATGCCGCTCTCATAGCTCCTGCAGCCCAAGCTGGTGGATTCTTACCTTCAAAGTCTTCCATAAGACCGCTTAACTGGCCTTGAACTGTGGCATCAGAAGAGGGTGCGCCTGTAGCAGCTTCAAAGCTTGTCTCTTCCTTTACACGATCCATATCGACAGAAGACCCTGAGATCATCTCACCTTCTTCTACCTTACGCTTATCGGGAGCTTTAACAGTTTGTGCGGCTGTAATCTGTGCTGCAGTTAAACCTAGTTGAGCTAACTCATCAGGGTTCATAGTCGCAGCTTTAGCTAAAGCTTCATCGCTAGGCAGTCCAGTTGCTGCAGTTAAAGAGTCTAAAGTTTTCTGAACTTCATCTGTGACTGTAGTAGCTTCGACAGTAGGGGCAGGTTTCTTTTCTGGGGCTACTACGTCTGCTTCTGTATCTGCAGTTGTTGTAGTTGCTTTCTCAGCATCGCCAACCTCACCAGTGCCTGTAGTAATGGTTTGTTTATCATCTGTGTCAATCTTCTCTACGGCTGTTTTAGTAATTAAAGACTCAGGATTATTTACGGCTGCAGATGTAATCTCCACATTAGAAGGCATCTCAGTAGTTTTAAATGAAGTCTCTGCACCTTGAAGAGCTTCTTGAGCATTTCTTAACCTAGTCTCAGCCTCAGTAACCTTTGTTACTAAAGATGCATCTTCTGGGTTAGCTGCTTGAGCATCTCTAGCGGCCTGTAAAGCTTCTTGAGCATCAGCTACACGTTTCTGTGCAGCATCTAGTTTAGCTTGTCCACCTTCATTAAAACCTTTTACATACATACCATTATTAGCTTTAACTGGTTGAGGATTTAAAATACGCATAACTTGCTCTGTAGCATTACCTAGTTTAGCTTGATAAGCAGGATTAGATGCAATAACTCTACGTTGTTCATCTTCTTGCATACCAGCTAACTCAGGCACAATTTTGCCTCTCTGCTCTGGTGTAAATCCTAAGAAACGTTTTGCCATCTATCTTTTCCTTACTTGCCTACTTGCATCCATACGGCAGTAGCTATGAATGTCAGTACTGCAACTGTTCCTAATTGTACTAAAGTTTTCCAAATACTTTTCTTTGTGTCTCTCCAAGAGTCTAACAAACTACGTAACTCTCTAATGTCACTAGCTGCATCCGTATCAGATAAACCTAAATCACACAGAGCTTGTTTAGCACCTTTTTTAGCGGCCCTATCAAGCATCTCTTCTAACTGTTCTGCAGAAATTTGGGTCACGTATTTATCTCATAATGATTAGCAATAATTGCTCCAGAACCACCCCTACCGGGTTGAACGTGAGTACCGGGTTGATTTACAGATCCACTACCACCCTCATTACTTGCACCACCACCGCCGCAACCATATGCATAATCATTTGCGTTACCTTGAAAACCCGTACCCCCTGCACAAGAAGCAACCGCACTTCCTGCTGATATGCCGTTTACGCCATTCCAACTACTTGGTCTAGTAACAAATTGAGCATTTAATATTTGTGTAATGCCGCTAGAAACAATAGTGTCAGATGCTTGACTTCCCTCTCCAAAGTCTGGAGATCCCCCTGTAGACGATGCCGCATCATCATTCCCAACATTTATAGCCTCTGATGGGCTTCCTGTATAGAGAAAACGAGAAAACTTCCCAGAAACATCTGCACTTGTAGAAGTAGCACTCCCAGCTAAACCTGCAGAAGCGCCGCCCCATTGGCTTGTTGTAGTCGTGGATGTATTATCATTAACATTAGTATAAGGAGCGGCGGCTGGGTTTGTGTAAGTAACACCGCCTTGTCTACCACCAAAACCTTTACCACCGCCAGTTGCAGTTACTGTTACAGAAACATTTCCGTTAGGAGAGAATGTAGTAGATCCACCATCAACACCTGCCCTAGTTGAACCATCATCAGTCGCCAAACCTAAAGAAGCAGCAGGTCTAGTAGCAATACTAACAGTAGCAGAAGTCATTCCTGTTTCAGTAGAAGAAATTATAACTTTTCCACACCCTGCACCGCCGCCGCCAGAACCTGCCTTTTCTCTACCACTATCTCCATTACTACCCCCACCAGTACCCCCTGCGCCTATAACCCAAATATGATGTTCAACCGTTCCTGATTCACTGGGAGTAAAGGTAGTACCTGTAGTTTGGACTTGTGTATTACCCTTCTTCCTTAGTATTCTATTCTTACTGCGATAGTTAGAGAAAGATAGAGTTTGGGTATATAAAGGAACACTACTAGGTACAGCAGTATCCGTACCACTAAGATTTAAGCCTAAAGACACAGATCCTGATTTACCATAGTAGTCACGTAACTCACTCATAGATATTGAGCCAGAGGTGTGACCAAAGTTATCTAGAGAGGTTATAGTCATTATGCACTACCAAATGCTGTTACATCGTCTTCTACAGTAAGAGCGCCAGCAGAGGAAAGCTTCATCCTTGCAACACCATTATGTAAGAACTTTAAGTCAGTACCTGATTGTTGAATAGTCCAGTCACCTAAATCAAGAGTGCTAGTCTGTACAGTTCCAGTAGAATCACTAGATATTACACCTGTACTACTATTGTAGGTTATACCCCCACTAGCAGATATAGCGTTTCTAGCTCTAGCGGTTGTGTGATATAAGTTTGAAGAGCCTTCTGAAATATCGTCTGTATCGTGATTACTTACATCACTAACTGTTCCAGTTACATTTCCTGTAAGATTTCCTTCAAACGTACCTGCTACAAATGTTTCACTGCCTACAGTCCACTTATCACTTGTCTCATTCCATACAAAGGTTTTGTTAGTGGATGTACCACGTTCAATCTCTATACCACCATTCTGTGATGGAACACCAGTTTCATTAGAGTTTAATAAGATTTGATTATCAGCTAAATTAATAGTCTCAGTGTTTACTGTAGTAGTGGTGCCTGATACAGTTAAGTCACCAGAGATTGTTGCATTATTAAAAGTTACATTGTCAGTAGTACCTACTGCCTGACCAATCGCAACCTCTCCGTCAGTAATTGATACACCAGTTCCACCACTGAAATGCGCTCTAGTATCTGTAGCACTTGGCCCTGTGTAAGTAATAACACCTGTACTACTGTTGTAAGCTAGAGAACCGTCACCACCAGAGTCCGTAATAGAGATAGCACCTTTTGCTGCACTATCTGCCCTTGCTGTTGTAAAGTAAAGATTACTAGAACCTTCTGATAAATTATCAGTGTCGTGATTAGATAAACTTGAAACTGTACCAGTTAGAACGGCGTCTGTACCATCTGTACCATTCTGAAGAACTACAGTTCCATCAGTAGCTACTACGTCACCCTTTACGTTACCTGTTAGTAGTCCTGAGAAACCACCATTACCTGTTACTAAACCCGTAAACGTAGAGGGGGGTGTAACACTAAAAGTACCCCCTACAGTAGAATTACTAAAATCTACATCGCCCAAAACAGTGAGATTGTTGTCTAAAGTTGCAGCAAGTGTTACATCTAGAGTACCTTGAAAGTCAGCATTAGCGCCAGTAAACACAACTGCATCTGTAGTACCAGACTTAATTGTCATATTACCAGATACATTATTTAAACTACCAAAGTCAACACCTGCATCTTTTAAAAGAATGTTACCACCAGCTACATCTACAGTCATATCTCCAGCGACATCTACAAGAAGATTACCTGATGAAACATCTAACTCATTGTCTGTAAGGGTCATATAACCACTACTACCAGCTACTACAGTATCCCCATCAAGAGTAGCTGCTGAGACAGTAGAACCAAATCTACCATTTTTAAATCTGGCACTAGACGTTGAACCACCAAGATCTATAGTGTTATCACCATTAGGTAACACTTGAGTTGAGTTTACCGTAATTTGTCCTGCAGGGCCAACCTTCTCAATAGGCGCTCCTGAGTCAGAAGAACTAGGATCGTGATTATGACCAGATGCACCAGTGAAAGCAGTTTGAAGAGCGATAAACTCAGCGTTAATGTCATCAGCATCAATAGCTTCACCATTAGCTATCTGACCTGTAGTATCTTGTCTTGTATATCCTGCCATTTTAGTTTGTCCTTACTGTCTTTCGTTAGTTCTAAATTCTAACACTGCAGTGTCTAATTTAAATGTTGGGTTAGTAGAGTCATCTTCATACCTAATGGAAACCGTCTTACCACTACCTAGTGCCAATGTTTCATAAACTCTATCAGCAAAACTTCCATAGGTGGATGTATTGTAAATAGAAGTCGGAGCGCCATATAAAGATACTGCACCCGTCGTACTTACAAGAGTGCTTGTAGGGGGGTCAATCGTAGTACCTTTTCCTTGACCAGCAAAATCATATGATAAGCTTATATCCAGACTAAGTGTAGCTGTTGGTTCTACATAGGTAGTAACTCTATAAAAAGTTTTTCTTATTTGAGGATCTTGAATGGGCATATAAGGAGATTCATAAACACACCTTATGTTTTCTAAGTCAAAACTAGAGCCAAACTCCATTTTATAAACGTAGCCTGAGTTATTACCAAACACAATAGTTTCAGAGTTTCCAGTAATTAAACTGTCAGATACGTTTACCTTCATCCCCTTTAATGTAGCCCAAGCTATAGAGTCTGCACCTTGAGCGGAAAACTTTGTTGCGAGTAATCCGGGTGATAAATCTGAGGGAGTAGATGCGTTATAACCAAATATTCTATACTGGGCTTTTTCCCTTATAACTAAAGAGGAAAAACTATTGGCAAGCTTTAGAAAATACTCTGTATCTTTTTTAATAGGAGAAGATGCAACAGCTAAACCAAAATCACCAATTCTATCAGTAGCAGATAATAACCTAATACCATCAGAGGATAGGTACATAATATCTCCACCAACTTCTTGGATGGTTTCTTTTGCAGTACAACCAATATCTAGTGTTATCGGAGACAGATTAAAATCTGAAATACTATTACCGACAAGCTTATGTATAGACCTTTTAGTAAAAATTATAAGCTGATCTCTAAATACTTTTAAACCCTCTATTTCAGAACCTAAAGAAAGACTACCAGCACCATTGGCTGCAGAAAAATCTGTTTCGTCAAAGGGGGCGCTGAATACAAGATTAGCACCACTAGCAAAGAAAAAATGGTTTTTAAAAAACTCTACATCTGATGATGCAGCTATGTCTGGAGAGTTAGAAGCTGACAAAAAAGTAAAAGTGTCATCAGTGTCATTATAAATAGCTGGAAAGTTAACTCCATCCACTAGTACAGTTTTCTTTTTACCACCTAAAACAACATCAACAAAACGAACTCTTTGTCCTAAAGAAGCAGCGGTTCCTCTTAAAGTCCACCCACTTCCTTGACTTTCGTAGTATTTAGTAACACCACCATCAGCCCTAGCCGCCAAAACAAAGTTAAGACCTAAGACCTTAGTAAGTAAAACATCACCTGACCCCGGTAGAACTGTAGTGTCAAACTTAGCAAAACCTTTTATTTTAGAATATCCACCACTTGTAGATGGTTCAAAGTTCTCTAAAATAGTAGCTGAACCTAAAGCATTTACACCCTGTTGAAGAGGGCTTAGGTTTGAAATAAGACCCCCTTTAAATTCTATAGGAAATGTTTGATACTGTATAGCCATTAGTAATGTACTCTAGTGTCTCTTACGTAGTTTGTTCTGTTTATAAAGGTGCTTCTTAAATGTTTAATACCCATAAGAAACTTTTGTTGTAAGGCATTAGCTGCTTGCATATCACCCTTAAACATAAACAAGTAGTACATAGCACCGTCTACAATAACGTGTCTAAAGTACTCTGGTAAAGATGGTACATCAGTAGAGTTAACTAAATCGACAGGCAGTCTGTAATACTCATAAAAAATAGTGTAAGCTTTGTCTGGAGCAGGTACTAATCCGTACTCTCTACTAGGTGTTTGAAACACATAACGTGGCATACCTTTTAACTCAGAGTTATACTCGTAATCTGCGTATTTGTCAAGATATTCTTCGTATGAAATCAATTTTAATTTAACTGTTTCATTACCTAATGTAGCACTTCTAGCTATTCTAAAGCTATCCCAATCAATAGTCTTAGCATCCCCGGGAGTGGAATACCTAACAATGTTAGCTGTAAGTGTCTCTTCTTCCTCAGAGTGATTAAAAGGCCACTCATATTCGTGTTGATTTATAAAGTTAATTGAGGAGTTAACAGAGTCCTTAATAGCAGAATAGTAACCAGTAACTGTATCAAAGTTAGCTGTTGTAAGCTCTACCTCATTAGACCTTCTGTTTATGTCGTTAACTATACCTAAAAAGTCGTATGCCATATTACTGTTCCCGCATTCTTATTTTAATAGATCTCTCTACAGTATTAGCTAAGTTGTTAGTTATACGACAGGTAAACTTGTAGTCAATATTGTTTAGTCCACCAGCAATATATATTGTCGCAACTGTGTCAGTATTAGTCGTAGACGTAATAGTTATATTATTCAGAGTTTGCCCAGCCGTGATCTCTTGCATAACACGGTTCTCATCTCTAAGAAACCATTGAACGCTTGATATTGTTTTATCACCTAGAAAACGTGACCAATCAACACTATAGTCAAGTGTTTCATCTGGGTCTTTGTTAGGCCATCTAAACGCCATTTTATGATCCTTTACTTAGTAATGTAGATATACCTATCAAAAGGTGTATCATCTTTTTCTACGAAAACCGTTCTAAGTTCTTCTACTATGACAACAGTTCTTTCATCAGATGTACTTGGCATTAAGCAGCCCTCGAAATATAAACAGTTCTTGCTCTGTCATAAGCATTCTTAAACTCTTCAAAGTTAAAACCATCTGTAGATAGTGTTATAGAACCCCTACCCACAGTAACTAACGGTAAGGTACTTAGTTGTACAGATGTGTTTATTATACCCTTTACTTCATCAGAAGCATTGAAAGCAGAGCTTGCAGAAGGTAAAGTTACACTAACGTTTATAGTTAGAGTACCTACTTGACAAGGACTTTCAAGCCTTCTTAGTACAGCTTTCTGTGATTCTACCCCACCAAACTGAACGGCTGTGCCAGCTTCCACACCTGTTAGATTAGCTACCTCATCTGTACTGACAGATACTTGATTAGATGTACTAGTAGATGTAACAGAGTCTAAAGTGGTTGAACCATTACTGACTAGTGTAACAGAGTTAACACTTGCTGAACTTGATACACTACCAATTAACTCTGTAATAGTTGCTTCAAGTGCATTAGTTTGAGAAGAAGAGCTTACACCTGTAATAGGTACAACTAAGGTTACTGATGTAAGAGTAACTTCAGCTTCAACGCTTCCAATAAGTATCCCAATTACAACAGGAACAATCTCTGAACTAGAGCTTATACTAGATAAGGTTGATCCACCACCAGCAACAATTTGACCTACAGATGCTTGAGAAGATACCGACAGTGAGGGTGGTATAATTTCATCAATGTCAACTACTAAGTCAGAGACTTGTGATGTAGAGGTGACTGTCGTTAAAGTAGTAGATAGGTTAACTGATAGGTTATTAAAGGTTACACTTGAAGATACACCAGTTAAAACTTCTGTTGTAAGAGAAACTAAATCTGTTACAGAGGCTTGGGATGAAACTCCTGTAGGGAATACTGTAACATTTGAGGTAACTAAAGTAGTAACTGCACTAGCACTACCAGAAGTTGTAATTAAATGACTTGATAAGTAAGGGCTTTCAAATACAGAAAGATCTGAAGAGTTAGCGTTATTACTAAAATTAGATTGAGCGTCAGCCCAATCTGAGGTTGGGTTTGAAATAGATGTTTTCTGATTCCAAACTTCAGCACGTAGTGTATTTGAAGGAACATAAACTTTTACATTATGAAGTAATCCTTCAAAATACTCACTAGATGTTTGATTTGTTCCATTACCAAGTAAAAAATCATCTAAGAAGAATTTGTAAGAGCTGCTTGAGTAACTTCCATAGCTTACACTCATTAGTATATTTTCAGAGTGAAGCTGTTGCCCTGTTGTGGCATTATAGACAATAGCATAAAGTCGTTGACCACTATTGAATATAGAAAGTTTATACCAAGTTTCTTTACTAAAACTATAATTTAAATCAAACTGACCACTAGTTCTTCTAAGTAGTGACGATATAAGTGCTAAACCTACTCTTACAGTACTTCCAGTTTTATATGCGAATAAATAGTTAATCCAACTAGAATGACCATAAGCTGGGTTCCTAGAATCAAATAAGAATTGCTGCTCTGTATTACTTGCAGAGTTATCTATTTTAAACTCTAACTCGACTTTAACGTTACCGCCTTCGTACTCGTTTGAGCTAGTATAATAAACTGAATTATCGACTTGACCTGAGTAATACAGATTAGGCGTTAGAGAGTCACCTAAATTAACCGTTGCATTAACAGGTACGCCTACAAACGGTAAATCGTTAACATCAACAGAAGATGACACTCCTGATAAAGCAGTTTCGACAAGCGTAACTAAACTGTTTACAGTAGCAGAGCTAGAAACGTTTACTAAGCTCTTATTTGAAGATGCAACTAAGAGGGGTCTAGTAACGTTACCAGTTACTGATACAGCTACAAGATTTTCTGATGGGCCTATCTGTGGAGTTCTTACTTGACCTGTAGCAGACGTAGTAAAAAGAGGTACGTCTACTGCAGTAGAAGGAGATTCTTGTGTAACCTGAGAGAATATACTTGAAACAAGTTTAGTGGAATTATTAACGCCTTCTACATCATTAACATCTGTTACACTTGAAACTGTAGTAATAGACTTAGTAAGATTAACTTGTAAATCATTAACATCTGTTACACTTGAAACTGTAGTAATAGACTTAGTAAGATTAACTTGTAAATCATTAATATCTGTTACACTTGAAACTGTAGTAATAGACTTAGTAAGATTAACTTGTAAATCATTAACATCTGTTACACTTGAAACTGTAGTAATAGACTTAGTAAGATTAACTTGTAAATCATTAATATCTGTTACACTTGAAACTGTAGTAATAACTTTGGTAGAATTATTAACGCCTTCTACATCGTTATGTATTACTTGGCTTTCTTTACCGATCAACGTAATAGACGATGAGACTATTACAATCCCATCGTCTGATAGTGGTGCTGATGCGAGGGGACTAAAGCCTAGCATTTGTTAGCCTTCTAGTGGGGCTGATGGTGGTGTAAAGTTTGCGGTGTATCTTGGCTTGCCTATAGTGACACGGAAGTCTTGGATGTAACCTTGTATTGAAGCAGCACCGCTACCATTCGTATAAGCATATCCAAGCGCAAACGGATTACTTAAAGAAAAGTTTATAGAATTAGAATGTGAGGCAATTGATGTGCCATCAACATAAATCTTAGTAACACCTGATGATCTGGATACTGCAATATGATGCCAAGCGTTTGTTAACGAGGACGTTGTACCACTAAAAACGCTACCAAAGCCAGTTCCAGAAGAATTACCTACAGTGAGAGAAGTTGAGGTGATTCTGACACTAAAACCACCAGAATCGCTAGCAGTTCTATTACCCATCAGTTCAAGGCCAGATTGATAGTACAACCAACACTCTACCGTAAAATCTTGTGTACCAAGTTTTACTGGCTCTTGAGACAAGATATAATCACCAGTTCCATCAAAATACATTGACTTAGTATTGCTAAACTTAACCTGAGCAGTTGAGCCAGTAGTATTGTCAACCAGCTTTAAGTTAGCGCCTTGAGATTTATCAATAATGGAAGCATCTGTGCCTTTGAAGTGTAGAATTGCATTAGAGTTAGAAGCTAAAGGTGCTGTCGGTAAATTAAAATTAGCAGCAGAAGTGCTAGTTCCATATGAGCCATAAAGACTTTCGCTTACTATTCTAAGGTCTGATATATAACCAATAAATCTTTCACTGCTTCCATCCCATCCCAAATATAAATCACCGCTATGACCTACTTGGCTGGCTGTATAGTTTGTATTGTGATAAAAATTTATTCCATTTTTATAGGCTTTTAAAGTATTTCCTGATCTGTCAAGAACAACATGCACCCATCTATTTGGAGTGTGAGTATTACCCGAACCAAAACTCATAAAGCCACCAATGTTAGCGACCCCTCTTACTGCACTATCGTTATTTGATCTAAATCTAAGATTGCCCCATTTTAAAAAAGTATCATCACCAGCATTTGAACCAGTAACATAAACCCAACATTCTACAGTAAAGTTACCTGTAATTGATTGATTAAAATTAGAGATAGTTGCGTAGTTAGATGCATCAAAGTACACAGATCCACCATAATCTGCTGCAGAGTATTCAGGGTAATCGTAGGGTGAGAATGGCTTTATGGAAACATTGCCGTTTATTGTGATTGAATGAGAATTAGTTGAGCCATCAGCAATGTATGGTAGATGGCAAGTGAGTAGCGAAGTATTAGTAACCGCTTCTAAACGCCCTGTAGGGCCACCAGAAGGCGGCGTAATAGCAGTACCTTTAACTATTCTGAAATCTGAAATATAACCGTGAAAATCGCCACCAGTTCCGCTATAGGTTCCTATATCAACAGAGCCGCTACTCGCACCAAATGTTCCTGTGGAATTATTAACCGTGTTAACTGAAACTCCGTCTAAAAATAAAGTTAAAACTGATCCAGACCTTGTAACAGAAACATGATACCATTGGTTTTCTGTGATAGATGAATTGGAGCTTTTAACAACATCATTAGTACTGTGAAAAAAACCAACATAATTATTAGAACTGTTTAAATATAGTTGTGTAGTGCCAATTTTTAATATGCTCGGATGTTGTGAATCCAAAGTAATAGAAGAGGGGTTAAACCAGCACTCAATGGTAAAATTACTATCTAAGCTAAATCCAGAATTTGCGGTCAATGAAAGATTGTCAGATGAGCCATCAAAGTAAGTAGAATAACCCCCACTACGATAAGGGCTAAACGTACCCGCCGTAACACTGCCAGTTACTGTAAAGTTTTGTGAATTTCCTGATCCATCAATGTAAGTGATGTTATCATTGTCTGAAGTACCCGTAGCAGTTGCCAGCAAAGTCGTGTGATTACTGTCGGTCACAATCGTAATAAACGTCAGGCTAAACGCATTAGCACTGGTAGCCTGATTTATGCCATCTGATGCAGTAAACGTGATGGTAAAGGTAGCCTCTTGACTAGCGTGAGGCGTTACAGTGAATACGTTTGTATTGCTGCCAGTGCCTTGCGTTACTGTAGATCCGTTTAGCGATCCGCTAGTCACGCTGTAGCCGTAGGTCAAAGGTACTTCCTCTGGATCAGCCGCTGTTACAGTAATCACCGTAGCCGTCCCATCAGTAGCCAAGGTAAATGGAGTAGTGTTGCTGCCAGCGTCTTGAACTGAAGTAATGTTAGGGTTCGTGTTCACCAAGCTAACAGAGTACCAACCAGAGCCATTATTAATGTAAAATCTATTGGTAGCTGTAACGTAAGCCATATCGCCAGCGCTGTTGCCAGATAACGGTAATAGATCAGCCGTGGCGTAGACTACAGCCCCAGCCGCAACAGTATCAAACGCAACGCCGCCAGAGCCAGTAGACTTGAGGAACTGACCGCTAGTGCCATCGTCAAGGACGTTTGCAAGGGTGCTGAGATTTGATGCGTTGCTCATAGTTTAACTCATTATTGAAGATTCAAAATTTGCGATTGT
>Ga0222718_10000924_pt1 | contig 29865 bp, 41 predicted proteins | sample C33_27DmetaG_FD_165045 | JGI IMG/M metagenome (GOLD analysis project Ga0222718, IMG submission 165045) | Estuarine water microbial communities from San Francisco Bay, California, United States - C33_27D | ecosystem: Environmental > Aquatic > Marine > Unclassified | place: USA: California...
TTGAGAAGTATGCTTCAAGGTCTTTAAGTGTGATTTCAGTAGTCATTTTGTCTTTCCGTTTTTATTTGTATGCTTCATTGCCTACACTTATATAATAACAACATATTTACACACTGTCAACATATTTACACAACTTTATTCAAAAAAGATCAAAAGAGGATCGCAGCGTATCCCTCCAGCCGCGATCCTCAAAAGAACATTGATCGGATTATCCCCGATCCAACCAAGACGTATAAAGTATCACATATTCATAATTTGGACAGCGATCTCTTTTGCCTGCGGTGGCTTCTCAAGTACAAGAGCAAGGGCGATGATGTGCTTGCAATAGCCCCCTTTTCTATAGTGACGATAAAAGAAAGATTTACAAGAGCATGTTGCGCGCCCCTCGCTATTGATTGCAACGTCATAGCCCTCTTCACCCGCCTTTCCTACTGTGGCGTGAAATACATACTTCTGCATAATGCTGATATGCGCCTGAAGATAATGCTTTGTCTCAAGTTCGATCACTTTGTTGATGTGCTCTTTGACTTTCTTTGGATTGTCAGTTGCAAGCAGGTCATAAATTTGATCAAAGAAGTAGTCAATGATTCCCTTGCTGGCTTTCTTGAATATGTGTATTTTGTACATGTTGATTCCGTTGTTGCAGATTCTAGAATGTGGAAAAGGGGAGCGATTGCCCCCCTGCTTTGTTGGTTGATTAGAATGGAAGTGCGTTTTGATCAGCGATTTCTGCATAGTGTTCAATTTCAAGATATATTTCAATTTCTTCTAAATCTCTAAGATCCTCGTCTTGGCAATATGTCCACTCTTCTAATTGATCTTCGTCTCTTGCGGTCAGGCGATCTTTCGATTCGATTTCGTCAATAATGTCCGTTTGAATAAAGCCTCTAACTTCTGCTAATTTCTTGTTGTGCTCTTTTCGTATTGGTTCAAGTCTTGCTTTGATTAAAGCCTCGATTTCTTGTTGCAGTTTTTCCAATTCGCTTTCGATTGCGTTTGCAGTTTGACTAACTTCTTTCATCATTGCTTTGAATTGATTTTTTGACTCTTTGCATATTTTCATTGTCTTTCCGTTGTTGTTGTATGCTTCATTGCTTACTCTTTTATTATATACACATATTTACATACTATCTACAACTTTACACAAAATAGTTTATATTTTTCTGTGTAAATCAATCAGCACTTGATTTGTAGCCGATAGAATCAACTATCTCTCAGGATCGCCCTGCTTGCATTGCTGTACAGGATCTCTTCTTCGCAGTCTGTTAACTGGCTCAATGCTTTGAGCAAAAAGACAAAATATGCAGTCTTTGGAATAGACTTGCCGCGTATCCAGTTGCGTACATCCTTTCTAGATACGCCCGCCCGATCGGCTAATTGCTCGATCGTTATATCGTTGCGATTCATGATTGAAAGAAGCCACTTGCTAAAATTCGTTGTGTTCATTGTATCCTCATTGATGCATTTGCCAGCGCTTCAGAAAGGCGATCTCATATCGCAGAGCGTCAAGGGCGTGATCGTTTGATTTGTGAGGTCTGTCGCCTTTCTCACTCTTTGCCCATCTGTACAGCCTGAACTCTTTGATCAGTGCCTTGCAGTTGTCATGAATCACAAGATGGGGCTTGCCTGCTGCGTCAAGTGCAAGGCGCTCTTTTACCCAGTTGATTGTCTCAACTACTCCGAGATGTTTCGGGGCTGGATGATTGTTGATCCCGCACTCTCTTTGTAGCGTGATCCGCCCGTCTCTTGATTCAGGATCGGCAACTGTCCATCTGTATTCCTCTTTGTATCGCCTTTGTATGTTGTTCAAGGCGCGCCCATTTTCGAGGCTTGTCTTTTCAGTTTGATAGTATTCTCTGTACACGTGTAGCACGTCCTCTCTTTCATCATGAGCAAAGAACAGACATGCAAAAGGATTGCGCACGCCGAAGTCGATCGCCCTGTCGCGTGGCCAGTGTGCAGGCGGTTCAAAAGACTCAACGATATGCACATTTCGATCAAACTCAGGATATACAATGCCCTGTTGATTTGTGAATTCTCCAAAGAGGCGCGATCGCTGGCTGGCTTCGCTCATGTGTGCAATAGCCTTGCGCATTTTGACACTTGACACATAAGGATTGTCTAGCCCGCTGATCGTGTATGTGCCGTAGCCTGTCTGCGGATTCTCGATAAATACATCATGTACCCAAGTGATCCCCTTGAGCGGGGTCATTGTGCAGATCACTTTTCCTTTGTGATCAATACATCGAAGCATAGATTCATCAAAGATCGGCTTTGGGTGCTCTTCGTCAAGCACTACAAGAGACACCGCGCCCCCTTGAAATTTCTCTCTTCCTGACTCTGCTGACATGCTGAGAATCTTGCCGCCGTTAGGTAGAAGTGCATGTGCGCGATCTTGTGCTTTCCATCTGACAAACTTTGTGCCAATAGGACAATACTTTTCGATCTTTGGGCGTAGATATGTCAGTGCATCCCCATAAGAGAGCGCCGACACCCATACTTCGCTTGGCTCCTTTGGCAAAAGATCAAGCGGGATCTGATTCAGTGCAGCCCATTCTTTTACCCACCAGCAATTAGAGCCAGCAGCAAAAGCAACAGGGATCATGCCTGCGCCGCTTTCTGTCTTGCCGCTTCTATTCCCTCCACTCAGTAGAAACGCCTCAGAATGTCGCAAGGCGTGTACAATCCCCTCTCTTTGGCTTGTGCGCTTCTCTGTGATGTTGCAACGCTTACAGGTGTATAGCCCATTGCCTACAAACACCATAGGAGCGCCGCAACCCCGTTCTCTATCTGACTTACTGGCTAGCCCATCCCATCTATGGCAGTGTGGCGTCCACAGGCGGGCAAGGGCAAGCGGGTACTCTTTGGAGATTGTTTCAAGTTTATTGCTGACTTGAAGATACTTGATCAGATTCCGTTTATCCATACGGGGATAGTATCACATTTCATAAACTCTTGACACAAAAAGAGGAAGCCAGCAAGCCGACTCCCTCTAGAACTTTCAAACAAATCTTACAGGAAAAAAATCTATCTCAGGTCTATGAGTGATCCTTGAATATACTCAGCAATAGAGCCACAGGGATACACAAGCCTTGTATGATGATGTATTCTAACATATTGCAGCGCGTTGACAACATCTTGAAAGATTTGCTCTTGCCAGCCGTTGCCTTGTCCATTGTTGATCAGAAGTCTATACATTGCGCCCCCCTGCCATTTTGATCAACGCGTGCTCGATTGTATTGGCTACACTTTCAAGCGTGCCTCTAATCTGTGTTGCGCCTGTCTTGTGCTTGATTAGGATATGCTCGCCCTGCGCTTGCACTGAGATGATGTTGAATACATTGAAGTAAACAGGCATCCCGTATCGATCTGTAAATTTGATCATTGAGCACCCCCGATCGACTTGATTTTCATGATCAACTCTTCCCACTTGTCAGCGCTTCGAATCACCGCCCCGCACTCAAGGAAGATCAGCACAAAAGTTTCTCGATCTTCCATATGTGTAATATGTGCAAGATTCAACAATACGCGCTTGTCATTTGAGTCTTTGATAATAATCATTGTTGTTGCTCCTTATTGAATTGTAATACTTTGATTCTTTGTTCTGCTGTCTTACTGGCTTGCCTTTTATTGTCAAAGGCATGAAAGTCGACGCCTGCACGCTTGATCACATCAAGAAGATCGATCATGCTACCCTCAACAATGAAAGAGCGCGCATTGTGCAGAGTTCGAACTTTACAAACTGAATCCGCGGAGGGCTTGCCTTGTGCTTCAATAGATACAATGTGATCCACGTTGATCAATACTGAGCCAGTACGCACGATCTTGTCTTGCTCATTGATTCCCATAATGTTCAATCCGATAAATTTGTTCATGTCGCCTCCTTAGTCTCTTTCTGCGTTGATCTTTTGTGTATAGATGATGTATGCGCCGATTGCGTTTGCTTCAGGGTGCAAGCATTTTGCCAGTCTCCAAAGATAATGCACGGCTGGATATACGAGCCCGCCTTTCCACTTGTTGATCGATGAACTTGAAGTTTTGCACGCTGCTGCAATCTCTTTCACTGTCAGATCGGATACTGCGATCTCCGCACTGATGAGATCAGCAAATGCGCCCTCTTTGCGTAGACGGACTACAGTGCGCCCCCAGTCTTTGATCTGTTGTCTTTCTTCTGTCATTTTGACTCCGTTGTAAAAGGGCGACAATAGCCGCCCCGTGTTGATTGTGATTGATTAGATTTTTTCTACTACTGACCAAGATCCTGCGCTTGTGTCGATTCCAGTTTGTGAAAGAAGATCAAGCACCATGTAAGGATTCTTTTTGATGTTCTTCTTTGTGAACTTCTTTGCGTCTGTGTATTGCTTTGTCTTGCTATTCCAAAAGCCACGCACTCGATTGATTGTGCTGCTATCGGCTACATTTTCGCCATTGACTGAGACAAAGAAAGTATTGTATTCGTTAACTGTGATTTCTACTATGTTGAACATTTTGTGCTCCGTTGTTGCTATGTACATTCTTAATATATCAACATATTTACAGACTGTCTACATATTTATACACTTTTGCACAAAATAAATTTACAGGCGATCTTCACTCTTCGTCGAGGTCTATGATCGGCGGCGCTATCTGTGCCATGCTCTGACTGACTTGCTCTGCTTCTTGTAGTAGTTGTGTAACGCTCATATTCTCAGGCGTGATTGCAATCTGTACTTGTGGCTCATCACGTTGCCCCCAGCCGCTCTTTTTCTCAAGCCACCACTGAGCAGCGCGCACGTCTCCCTCTTTCACTGCTCTGTGTACGATTCCCATTGCCATAATGTCAGGACGTGCCTCAGCCTGTCGAAATTCCAAAACAAAATCATGATAGATCCCCTTGTTCGCTTGCTCGCCTCGTTTGATCCAGTTCATAAGCGTGACTAAAGTTATCCCTGCATGTTTGGCGGCTAGAGACTTCGAACCACCCACAGAGATCACTTGCAAGACTTCGCGCCGTGCTTTGTCAGTCAGTTTGCTTTTCCTGCCCATTGAGCACCTCTTGTATTCTTTCTGCTTTTGCCCAGTTCACACGCCCCTGTATGATTGGATAATAGTCTTCAGTCATCTCACAACCTACAGCATTGAAGCCCTCAAGGATTGCACTTACAGCCGTTGTGCCACTGCCTAGAAACGGATCGAGCACTGTGCCGCCTTGTGGAGTCAGCAAGCGACAAAGCCAGCGCATTAACTTGATCGGCTTTACAGTTGGATGAAAGTTTTTAACGTGTTCAGCAGTGCGACCTGCGCCCGCTCTTGGGGATTTCAAGCCGTCCGATCCCTCTTTGCGTTGTGTTGCTTCTGCGCCTGTCTTGCCTGTCAAATGATCAAGCCCTGCCTCTTTCTCTGATCGTTGTGGCTTCTTGCATTGATAGACGTTTGCAGGCCAGCGCCCATGCTTTGGATCATAAAAATATTCGTTTCTTAATGTTCCATCAGAAAAGCCCGAGACTGCATGCCCTCGACTTTGACTCGCTGATTTCTGCTCCGCTTTCAACTCGCTAGTATCTCCAAAATGACACTCATCCCCATAAGCAAAACGACCAGCATCTATATTGATCCCACCTGTACCCCATTTCAAGACATTCTCTGCAATACTTGAGCAGTCAGAATCTATTGGCTTTCTTGCAAGCACTGCGGGCTCTTGTGCTGGCTTGAGTGCAGTGCCCCAGCCTTGCCATTGTTGCGCTTGTGGGCTTGCGGGTGTTATTATATTGAAATCACCTGCATAAGTGCCAAAGACATTTTCTCCAATCTTGCCGCGATCTTTGCCGATCACTTTACGCTGATCAGATACTCCCAACTTTGAATCAATCGCTTTTGATATATCCAAACTTTTCGGAAATCCGCTTGTATATATCCAACTGATCATGTCTCGAACTTCAAAGCCCGCTTCAGCAATAGCAACGCCCATCGGAAAGACAGTGCGAGATCCTGAAAATGCTACAAGATGCCCCCCGTGCTTCAATACTCGCAAGCACTCTGACCACAGTTCGACAGAATACGCTATCCCTGTACTATCCCATGACTTGCCCATGAATCCGAGTTCATAGGGTGGATCGGTTACGATTGAGTCTATGCTGTTGTCGGGTAACTCTTTCAGCATGTCGAGGCAGTTGCCCTTTAACAATCTGAAATCTAGATCAGATTCTACGTGCGGCGGTTCGATTGCGTCTTGTGGCTCTCCGTCTCCAAATGGATTATCATCGTCTAGCCCGTCGAGCAGATCGTCAAGTTCGTGCTCTTCAAATCCTAGCACGCTCAAATCTTCGCCTTGTTCTTTCAATCCAGTAAGAAGTTGAGACAGTTGATCAGTATTCCAGTCGGCTTTTTCTCCCAGTTTGTTATCGGCAATCATGAGCAACTCAGCATCCACAGGCGATAAATCAACATAGACAACGGGCACAGTTTCAAGCCCAATCTTTTGCGCTGCTTTGAATCTCGTATGACCTGCAAGGATCGTCCCGTCCTTATTGGCAATGATCGGGCTAGTGAATCCGAATCTTTTGATACTGTTCGCAATGCCATCAACTGCATGATCGTTGTGTCTTGGATTCTTGTGGTGAGGATGCAACTTGCCGATCCGCACAAACTCGCCCACTTTCTGCTCTTCTGTTGCTTCTTTGTCTGTCATTTTCTGATTCCCTTGTATTCTTTCTTGATTGCATCCCTGACTATTCTGCTTTTGCTCTTGCCTGTATATTCGTGTATTGTCTTGAGTTGCTTGATGCTCTCAGGTGTCATTGATAGGCAGACGTTTTTTGCTTTGACTGTAGCGCCGTGACAATCACACGGATCGCACTCACAGGCTGGACAAGGCTTGCTCATTTTGTCACCAAGTACAAACGATCGGCAATATGTCGAGCGATCACTTTCTGACAGTATACGGCGGGATCTTCGTTGTGGGCTACGGTTGCCAAGATGCTGATCTGTTGCATTTGTACTGGGGTGAGTTTGATGCTCAGTAGGTTGTCATTGTTTATGTGCTCAAGAGGCTCAAATCGCTCTGCTGTGGCTTCTTTTGTGCTCTCTCTGTCTGTCTTACTGATTTCTTTTGTTTTCTTCTTAGGTGGCATTTGTACTCCAAATAGAAAAGGGGAATCATTGCGATTCCCCTCACTATATAGAACTATTGTATCACTGTCAATCTATCAGATCGTCAATCAATCCACTCTGTACAATCTTACGCCCTATCCATTCAGAGGCTTGCGGTACTATGGCATTTCCTAGTGCTTTCAATCGCTCTTTTCTGATTCTGTTGTGCTGGGTGCTGTCCATCCCTGTGGGAATCCCATCATCCACTCGACAAATCGCGGATTCAACACCAATCCCTCTCCAATCGCCTGCTCTTTTTCTATTCCATAGTGTTGGCATGCTTTGACGCCCACGCACATTCTCATATCTTTTATCTCCTCTCTCCTCCATTGACTCAGATACTTTGGTTCGCTTCCCGGCAGTCGCGCTGTTGGGGTAGGCAACACAAAACCAGCGCGCTCTGTGGTGCGGTGCTCCGAAATCTGATCCACTGCGTACAACTGTCCATTCACAATCATACCCGATTTCGGCAAGCGATCCAACAACATCGCATCCGCCCACTGAAAGGACATTTGCAACATTTTCCAAGCATACAATTCTTGGTCGAAGTTGGCTAATAATTCGGTGCATTTCCCACCAAAGACTCGATTTTTCACTGTCATGTATTCCCCTTTGTTTTCCTGCTACTGATATGTCTTGGCAAGGGAATCCCCCACACAAGAGATCGATTGGTTGTAGGTTGTGAGCGCCGACTGTACACACATCATCGAAGATCGTTGCCTCAGGCCAGTGCTTTTTCAAGATGCTTTGACAAAATGTATTCTGTTCAACTTGCCAAATTGCCTTACTGTTTGGAATGGCGCGCGAAAGCCCTAACTCGAACCCGCCGATCCCTGCGAAAAGTGATCCAATTTTTACTGTCATTTTTTACGAATCCCCATCGCCTCGCTCAAAGATTGCGGCGGTACATAGTTGATCCCATGATCGTCAATCTTTGCTCTGAGCCGTCGATCTTTGCTTTTGCGTTGATCTGCTTTGTCACCTCGAAGCCGTGCACGCGTGTTCTCGTATTCGTCTTTGATGTGTGGAGGCATCTTGAATCCATAACGGTCGCAAGTCCATTGCCCGAATACACTCGTATATATTGGATGATCCCAGCAAGGGGCGATCTGTCCGTCTTCGTCTATTTGGATGATCTGATCGTCGATCTTCTTTTGCCAGTGGTGTTGACTTTGCTCCTGAGCAGGCACAATGCGATCTGTATTTGCGTCATAGAATGAAACGTGAATTTCTGCAAAATTGTCTTGTTTGCGCATCCACTCAACGATCTCTGTATAGGGTGCATGAGTGCTCTTTGCTGCCAGTTCACAATCACACGATCCTTTGTAGTGCGCTTCGGCTTTTTTCTGCAATGATTGACGGAAGCCGTAAAAGTAAATCTCTCGGAAGCCGCCCTCTTTGCCCTCTTCGTCTGTTCGACAGTGCTGGCAGTAGGTTTCATTGATCGGGATTGTGTGCCAGTGCGTTTTGAAATCGTTGCGCTGGGTTGTCATATAGTGAACGATCTGCTTGATAGTTGGCAGCCATTCGAGCTCATTGATCAAGTAGTCTTGAAATGCTTGCTTGAGATAGTTCTCAGGTACGTTGCGGAACTTCTTTGCGTAGAGTCCGTATTGCCCTTTGATCCAAAAGTGATTGCGCTTGAAGTGATCGGCTAGGTTTGAGAGGAATCGAAAAATGATCTGTCCTCTGTAACTGGTGACATAGTCAGGGAAGTTTGTCATGGCTATTTGCTCCGTTGTTGTTTTGCCAGCCTTAAAAGACGGCGGGCGGTGTTGTATGAAAGTTTGTTATCTTTTGCGTATTTTGTCAAGTTGATCTTTTGTCTTCTCAACAGCATCAAGTAAAGTCTTGAGTAGTGCCATACAGCCTCTTGATCTTCGTCTAGGAGGCTGATCGGCATCTTGATATAAAGATCCACTATTGCACGCGCTGAGCATCGTATTTAATGCAACGATCAAAAGTGCAGAAGAAGATCACAACTGAATACATGTGCAGTCCACACTGTGAAAGCACATACCAACGCTCGGGCTTGAATCTGTGGTCTTGATCTTGTGGGATGCTTGAAAACATACCGAGGAAGCGCTCAAAGGCGATAGCGCGCCAGTGTGCATTGATTGAGGGGATTGTGTGCATGATTGCTCCGTTGTTTATTGCGCCCAGCATACTTCTGAGCATACTTCTAAAATTTCGCCATTGTCATTTTTTACTACAAGCCAGTACGAATGAATCTCCAAAACTTCTCCGCAGTCTTCGATCCCATCTTTCCAGCCTACTGTATCGCCGATTGAAACTGTAAATCTTTCACCGTATACATTTCTGATTTCTTTTGTCATTTTGTGCTCCGTTGTTGTTGTGTATACATATTTGTAACATGTAAATATGTACACTGTCAACATATTTCCACAGAATAGACAGAAAAAAGAGAAAGAGAGATAGATAGAAGCCAGTACGATCCCACGGCTAGGGGGATTATAGACAAGCGATCTTCATTTGCTTTTTTGGTTTCTTCTATATAATTTGGAGCATCTCACTTTCTTTCTTTCTGACTAACTGCCTAATTATATATTTGTAATTATGATTATTATTATTATGTCATGCTATCCCCCTGTATTCATTGCACTTTTTGCCTTTGTTTGTGTGCTGTTTGTGTGCTGTTTGTGGGATACTTGTGGGCAATTTGTGGGCTCAAAAAAATAAGTGCAATGATTTCAAGTACTTAGAGACGCAAATTTGTGTGCTGTTTGTGGTCAGTTTGTGGGCAATTTGTGATCGATTTGTGTTTTGTCGATTTTCTGCAATGATTCTGTGCATTTACTGCGCGCTATCGTTATATTTTGGTTACACTCACAACAACGGAGGATTCATGTCTCAAGGTTCAGTACTCACTGACTACATTTACAAGCATTGCAAGAGTCGGCGCGCGTTCTGTGCTGATATTGGCTTCAGAGAAAGCACTGTCGCCAACTGGTGCAATGACAACACGCCGATCCCACTGCACAAGATTGCGATCATGGCTGAGTTTTTCGAAGAAATGACACAAGAACCGCCGCATGTTTTCATTTTTCGTCTAGTCATGCAAGAGGCGACAGTATCCAAAGTGATCAGCACATATCAGCGGAGTAAATATGAAATACGTAGTAATTGACACAGAAACAACGGGACTCGATCACAAAGAGCATGAATTGCTATCTTTGGGCGCAATCGTCATGATTGACAATGTCATAACAGAGCGCATTGAAGTCAAGATCACGCCTCGAAAGATTGATCAGGCAGATCCACAGGCTTTGAGAATCAACGGTTACACGCCGTACAGGTGGAAGCATTCGATCGATGGGAAATACGCTTGCAACATTATCAAGCATTTTCTTTTGAGCCATCAAGACGGCATCCTCGTCGGTCACAATGTGAATTTCGATATACGATTTTTGAAGGCGTTTGCATCCGAGTACAATGAACAATTCAGAATCCCCACCCCATACATTGATACAAGAGATGTTTGCAGGGTCAATCTTGCCCCATATGGCTGTTCTAGCATGTCACTCGACAATATATGCGCCTTTCTTGGTTGGAAGCGTAGAAAAGCCCACACGGCGCTTTCTGACTGTGAGGATTGCATCAAGATTCTGCGTTGCATGTGCCCGCCGTCTCCCAAGTTTATCGCGTATCTTCATATTAGAGGGGCGATCGCACGCCTCAAAGGATTGCTATCATGAGCAGCATCAACAGAGTAACGAGCCGATCCAGCGTGTCGGCTATCGGTTCGAGTTTCGACACAGGTAAGCGCATCGACATTGACATGCAGATGTTTCCACCGTCTCAACACTTCGAGGGCTATCTGTCTTTGATTGTTTTGCAACTGTCGAACATCAACGCAGCAACAAAAATCACTATGCGATTCACACGCGATCAGGCTGGCGACGAAATGATCATAACTGACACAGAAAGCGATCTGTATAGTGGAATCACAACAGCCACAAAAGGATCGGCGATCTTCGCCTTGAATAGTTTTGTAAAAGTCGATAGGGCCGGCGATCTGTTTGTATTTCTGAAAACAGACACAGGCACAGTTGATCTAGATTATGTCGAAATGACATATCAAGGGGATCGATAATGCCAGTAGTTCAAATCATACAAGACTCAGGCGGTACAACTCCCAGCGGCGGGGGCGGTGGCTCTGTCTCACTGACTACAGAAAATTTATCAAGTCAAGTCAACGGCTCAAATACAAACTTCTCAACGTCCGATCAGTTTGTCGAAGATTCGATTCAAGTGTTCTACAATGGTGTATTGCAGATTCAAGGCGGGCTTGACGATTATACAGAAGACACTGACAAACGCGGGATCACTTTTGCGCTTGCTCCTGAGACTGGCAGCAAAGTTGTTGTAATCTATTCAGAATCCACATAATAAAAGAAGCCCCTCGCAGGGGATGCAAGGGGCTTCAAGGGTGTGAGGTAATCTGAGAGATTATGCAGGATTGTTCACAAGAGCGCGGACACATACGCGATCGCCGTTGTCCAAGTTTGCGCCAAATACAACGCGTCCAACATCGCCCACGCCGCCATTGTCAAACGTGTAATTGTCTTTTGCGTCAGGTGTTGCTTTGTATTCAACTACAAGACCATTCACTGTAACTACAAAAGACTCAGCAAGATCAAGATCAAGACCGCCCTGCAAAGAAAATGCTAGAGTTGAGCCATCAGCATCGAAAGCACTGAAAATGCCGACAATGTCAAGTTTTTCAGTAGTTACTGAATCGTCTGAAATTTTTGCGGTTGTGATTGCATTGTCCAACAATTTTGATCCAGCAATAGATCCAGCAAGTTGCGCATTTGTGATCGTTCCTACAAGGCTAGAAGTAGGATAGTTTGTAGCGTCTGACAAGTCAAATGCTGGAGTGGCATCACTGCCACCGAGAGACAAAGACACGCCACCGAATGAAACGGAAGAATTTGCAAGTTTTGCATTTGTCACAACTGAGTCGGCAATCTTTGCAGAAGCATCGATCGCACCGTCAGCGATCTCTGTTGCGGTTACTCCGTCTTCAGCGATAGACAAGCCGCCTGCGCCAAGTGCCAAGGCAGATCCGTCAAGATTTATTGCTAATCCGTCAACATTAACAATAAGCCCTGAATCAGTATCAAGATCGATCGTCAAGTCAGAAACAGCAGCAGAGCCGTTGAAACTGGTCATTGAGATACCATTGCCAGCGCTCAAAGAGTTGAGATTGCTACCCAAAGACACGCCTGAGATCGTGCTGTTTGACAATTTTGCATTTGCGATTGAGCCAGCAAGCATTGCATTTGTAACGCCAGCAGCATCGATCTTCAAGCCTGAAGCAGATACAGCCAAGCCTGAAGCAGTATCAAGATCGACAGATACAGTTGAGCCTGCGATATCGATACCGTTGCCGCCGTCCAACTGTCCAGCACCTGTGAACTGTACGAAAAGAACATTGTCAGTGCCGATCGTTACGTCACCATCGTTTGAGCATACATAACCAGTATCGGCGTTTGCAGTTCCCTCTTGTACGAATACAGCAGCGCCCGAAAACTCGTCTGATTCGTTCATATCAGCGGCACGCTCCCAAGAGCCAGCCTTGCACAAGTAAATGCCGTTTTCTGTTTGGTCAGTTTGCGACTTGACCAATACACGATCATCAGCAACAACTGCGATCCCGTCGATCGTCTGAGTGCCTGACAGTGTGATATTGCCAGTAGTAGCAACGCGAACTGAATCTTTCCAGTGCAATCCCTGAGCAATAGAATCGACGTATGTTTTTGTAGCAGCGTCCGATCCGTTCGATGGGGCGGCAACTTGAAGCACTGCGCTTGTAAAGTCAAAAGTTCCAGTCGATAAATCTAATTTGTTGACGTCTACTGCCGCATCTGCGATCTGACGTCCCGTAATTTGTACAGCCATGTTTTTATATCCTCATGAGTTGATTTGTGAGCATTGTGCTCGGTTAGATTGTATACGCCTCAAAGACGTTTTACATTTTTGAAATAGGAAAGGGATTGCCTAGCCGACTCTGACAAATCGAGCCTTGATCTCTTCTACAATTTTGTTGATTGATTCAAGTTTCTGCTCAAGCAATGACATTCTTTTGTCGAGATCGTTGATTTCTTTGACGATCTCGCCCCGCATTGCATCTTCGCGCGCTTGCAAGTCTTTGATCACTGAATCATAGCGATCGCGCAATTCTTTCTCTCTGTTCTCTTGCTTGACTTCTCGATCGTCGGCTCGTTTCTGTTGCTCTCTGTTTTGCCACCAAAGAAACGCGGCAAAAGCAGCATTTGCACCGCCATTCATTAAAATATGAAATACGTCTTGTTCAGGCATCTCACTCTCCGAGTAGCAGGGTGTAAGAGAATCGATCGCAGCCTGTATGTTCAATTTGCAACTTGCACAAGGCTAGAAAATGATCAAACTCGTCGGGATCGGCTATAACTTGACAGCCTGCACTGTAGCGATCAACTTGCTGACTTTCTCTCTGGCTGCTTGCTCTGTGTATATTGATTCCGAAGTAGCCCGATTGTTCATTGTGCCCGTGATCGTGCTCTGTGTCGCCGTCTCGATCTCGCCATACTGACACCTCGCCCCCGCGTTGCACTAGTGCCTCATATCGCCCTTGATGCAATCCGAGCATGTACACGCCTCTGTATTGTCGATTGTGTACAAGAATAGCAGTTCCCCGATCGCTGGCGTTCTCAAGCCAGTATTTGCCCGCGTCTGTTGTGCATTTGTACGCGTGCCACTGCCAAACACCACGCTCCAAAAAACACAAGTGTATCCAATCATCAAACTTGTTCACTTCGCCTTGTGGGTTGCGCTCGCCTATTATGTTCATATCGTATTCAGTAGACTCAAATACAACAAAGCCCGCATCTTTTGCACGCTGTAAAATACTGGGATATCCCTCAAACTCTATTCTCATGATAAAACGCCTATATTCAAATTGACTGTACTTTGAGACGGATTCCAACGCACTCCCAAGATCATCGCTCTTCGATTGCTGTAAGTGTAGCCTGTGCCCTCTCTGAGTCCATATATGTATTTACTCGATATTTCGACAATGTCGCCAGCCGTCAATAAGCAATGCTTTTCTGTTACTGTCAATGTCAACTCTTCAAAAGGCTCGGCATCCCATCGACGCATTCGAGTCAAATCTGCATTTGCTTGTGTGGGCTGTATAGGGCTGTCAACACGATAGATCAGACTGTGATCGCGCGTGATTTCAAGCGCCGCGGGCAGTAGTGGAATAGAGTTGCCCGAAAAGACTACATTTTGATATTGGCTTGTGATGCTGTTGTATGTTCTGATTACGCTCCTGCTATACGTTGCCGACTGTGATGGGCTATACAGTGTATGAGAGTCGATGCTGATGATGTCGCGATCTGTGATATGATCGGCTACTGTGAACCAACTGGCTTGATTTGGATTCTGACAAACGCGCCAAGATAGCGCATTTTGTCGCCATACTGGAAACATGCCCATAGACAAGACGGCATCAAGAAAAGTGCCAATATTGCCCGATTCTGACAAAAGCAATTCGATCTCATGTGTTCCTGTCGACGTTGCCCACGCTTGCGCATAATATGTATTCAATGATTGAGCATCGAAAAGATTGGGATTGAAATTGACACCGAGCGCCCAAGAGGCAGGATAATCGTCGAAAGTCCCTTGTGTTCCGTTGCCTGTGCTCATGACAAGACGCGCAAAAACTTGATCAGGTCGCCCTCGAAGCCTTACAAGACTCGTTACAGTGTCTCCTGTGTGCAAATGATCATGCGCTGCTGTGCTTGGATAATTGCCAGTACTGGAAATAGTCAGATAGCCAGCGGGGGCTGTTGTTGTTGTCTTGCTTGACCATGTCCAATAATCAGTATCGCCGTGTGTTGCATCTTCTACAAAGATCATGCCGTCTTGACCTGTCATTTTTTCAAATGCCGTTATATCGTCAAGGTACAATTTTGGATCGCTCGAAAAGTTAAAAGATGCCGTTGTGCTCGCAGTCTTGCCAGCATTGTACCAAAATTCAGATTCATTTGCATTTTGTGTAAGTCTTGCCTGCATCATCGTCAAAAAGTCGACAAATTCCAAACGCCATACACCTCGACCGCCTACAACATTTCGCAACTGCCCGATACAAACGCGATTGCGCACGCCATCTCTGACCATGATCAATTCGGCAACTGCGCCCCGCCTGAATGAAGAGTTTAGCACAGGGCGAAGATCGCCCGCTATTGTGATAGTGAAGCCGCCAAAGTTTACGCTCCATCTTTGAGGCGTGATCTGTACACTGTCGATCGTTACATCTGCACTGGCAAGTGCGATCTCCGTGCCCTCGTTGATGTAATCGCCTTGACTCAATCTATAATCGTTTGAGGGCGGTAGAAACTTCAATACATAGGAGAGAACTTTTGTGCTCTTGTCTAGGCTGTCAATAAACTGCTGTGACCACGCCATAACTATTCACCGATCTCGGTTGGGATTTCGTTTTGTCCTCTGAAACTGTCTTGAAACATGCCAGCGGCAAAGCCCGATCGACGGCTTCCAAGAGCGTCAAGTGTCAAGCCAGCACCCTGTAAGCCCTCGCTGTTTTTACTGGCAAGAGATCGCCCTGCTGATATGCCTGATTCTCCGAGCGTGTCAGGGTGAGCGGCGTACAATGTACGATAATCAACAACAAGACGAATAGACAGACTGAACAAGCGCCCGCCCTCGTTTGTGATTATGCTCTGTCCAATATCGCTCTGTGGCCTCTTCAATACTGGATAAAATCTATAATGTCGAAGAAATGCGGGCTGATTGTATTGAAACTTGATTCTATCAAGAGTATCTATTGTGCCACCCTGCGCCGTTACAGTTGAGGCTGTTTTGATCTCGATCATTTCTTGGATCATTGCTGGGCTTTGAGTCTCGATTGTGCAATAGTCGCCAACTGCTGGCAGTGCAGAAATCCCGACGAAGTTTGTAAAAGGATTGCCGTACAGGTTGATTGACTTGCTTGTGTTGTTCAATGTGCCCCTTATTGGATAGCAGAATGCTTTTGCACTGTCAGCAGCAAAAGACACAGAGAAGCCCCGATCGAGGTGGTTTTGTAGCGCATGAAACTTGATTGCTGTACTTTCCCCCCCAATCATCCGATCGCGCTGGATTGTCACGATCTCCTGTGTACGTCCTACTGATCTTTGAATAGAGCCAGCAAGAGAGACAGCGTCAACAGCCTCGACGGATATATCAGAGAACATTTCTCCAAGTGCTTCGCCTAGATCGATCGTCTCAAGTGTCGCCCCGTTTTGCGCGCCATATGGCTCAGGTGTGTAGTAAAATTTTGCGTTGCCCATTATCGACCCCCGAAAAGATTGCTTGAAGATGTGCCGAATTGATTATTGAATCTGATCTCTATTTGTCGCACAAGGGCGTCCACTGCATTGCGATCGACTACTGCGCTATTTATGTTTACAGTCATGCCGCCCCCTGTTGCGCCGTTCAACTGTCGATCAACTTGTTGAGGACGTTGACCACTTTGAGGCACTACAAACTCGCCTCTGTGTAGCATTGCAAGCCCGTCCTGCATCCCTGTAAAGCGGATGCCGCCTTGTGCCTTTGGAATGAATCGCCCGCCGCTCATGAAAGATGCCGATTGATTTGGATCAAGAAAACGCCTAAAAGCCTCGCGCGCTCCTGATTGTCCGCTGTTGCCGTCAGGATCTCGATCTCTGAATGAAAAGAGATCAGAAAAGGCATCTTTGATGATTTTTATCAAGTTGATAATCAGCAGTTGAAATCCATCCGTCAAAGCCTCAAGCACTCCAAAAGCAAGCAAGGGGATCAACTCTAGAAAGATTGTGGGAAGTTGCGCCAGCCCTTGCTTTATTGCCTCGACTTGTGCTTGTATTGCCTCCCTCTTTTCTTCGGGTGTTGTCTGTCCTATTTGTTCGACTATTCCCAATAACTGCCCCGCGACAGGTGCAACAAGCGACAAGATAGAAGATGCGTCAAGGGATACGAGCGCCTCAAATTTTGCAACTTGATCTTGTATTTCATCTGCTCTGTCTTTTGCAGCCCTTTCTTCTGCTCTTGCGGCTTCTTTCTCTCTTCTCTCTCTCTCTTTTTTATCACTTTCTGCCTTTCGTTGTGCGCGCTCGGCTTCTTTATTGGCTAGTTGTTGCTGTTTGTCGATCTCGGCTTGCAATTGCTGATCGCGTATTTTGCCCAGTTCAACAAGGGCGGCGTTTGCTGTCTCAACGTCTCCTGTCGCATCCAACAATCGAAATAGATTCTCTGCCTGCTTTTCATAGGTTGCATTGATCTGCTCTTCTACTGTCAACTGACTGAATACAGCACCCTCAAGCACCTTTTGCAATTCAGCCTGTGCGCGTTGCACTTCTTTCTGTTGTTGCTCTCTTTGCCGTTGCTCTTCTGCCTCTTGTCGAAGCCTTGCCGATCTTGCCTTTTCTGCCGCCGATCTCTTTCTGTCTTGCTCTGCAATCTGTGCTTGTTGCAAGAGTATCTCTTCATAGGCTTTTTGCTGTCTTTCAATCTCGAATCTTTGCGCCTGTGCATCTTGAAGACGCTGCTGATCAACTCTTTGCGCGTCCGTCAATGTATCGAGATTTCTTTGCAATCCCTTTTCTCTGTCTGTTGATTCTTCAAACTGTTGAGGCTGCCCAGCAATGCGCGCGGACAATGGCTGGGCTATTGCGCGTTGTTCTTTGAGCAATCCGATCTCAGTTCTCAACAATTTGATCTGTTCATTGCGCGCGCTGATCGTCTCTTCAAGTGCCGTCTTTTGCTCTTGCTGTGCCTCTTTTGCATTTTGCCCAAACTCTTGCGCTGTTGCACTGGCTGCCTTTTGATCTGCTTCAAACTGTGTAATTTGTCCCGTCAACAGTTGCAGATTGATTCGAGCCTGATCGACCTCTTGATAGTATGAAATCAAAGAATCAGCGGCGCTCTGTGCTGCTTTTGTTTGTTGCTCGATCGTCTTGTTTGTCCGCTCTGTGATTTCGGCAAGTTCTTCCTCTCTTTTCTTTGCCTCTTCTGCTTCTCTTTGAATCTCGAAGATCGCCGCCCCAGCCGCAACGGCTACAATGGCAGTGACAGCGAAAGCGGGATTCAAGAATCCTGTAAGACCACGCCCCAAAGCCTCGACAACAGAAGCACCATCTGAGATAGTAAAGAATAGAGAGCCAAGGGCAGGCGACAAAGCCGAAGCCCCTTGCCCAAGATCGGCAAAAGCACCATCAAGATCGCGTCCTGCTCTTCTCAACTGTCTTGCTTTGCCCGTTGTCGCCTTTGCTTGTGTCTCGACTTTTCGCAATCCTTGCACAGCCTGCGCGCTGCTGTTTTCAAGGCGCTCAAAGGATTGACTTGCATCTTTTGCTTCTTTGCCAGTTTGATCAAGAGCCTGCTGAGCGCCCTTTGCATCGACTTTCAAAACATATTGAACGATTGTATCTTGTGCCATGTTTCAACCTCTCTATGGGGCTATGATAGCCGATTTCATAGAGTATAGCATTGCAAGCCCTTTCTAATATTTTGTGGGCTTGTGTACTATCTGACTGACTGGCTTGTCAATCTTTTGAGCAATACATTCACAAAATGCTTGATACACTTCGTCGATGCGTTGATCTTCGAGGCGTTTCTCTGCATGCTTGTATTCGTCTATTGCTCTCAATCCGTCGATCAGCACATAGTCAAGAGGCTTGTTTGTCACTCTTGCAATACACTCACAGAAGACGATAAAAAAGCGCATATTTGGCAAGCAGTGCCCGCGCCTCCACTTGGAGATATTGCCATCTGAGAAGCCCCCCATTTTATCAAGTTCTTTGTGCATCAATCCTGACTCTTTGATTTGAGCCTCTACCCAGTACGCAAATGAATACATATTCACCCCAGTATATCAATAAGATCAGTCAGTGAGACAGATGGTTGTACGCCCGTCTTTTTGTATCGCTTCAATAGTCGATTCATGCGCGCGCCCCTGTGTTTTATACACTTAAGGCACAGCATCAAGTCGAACCAGTCCAATTTGGCGATCTCACTTGGTAGCGTGCCATATGTACGCGCGATGATGTCGAGAATATGAAAATACTCTTCTTGATCAGCGAAAAGTTGACAGCCGTTTGACTGCCTCTCCTTGACCCTTGAGAGCCTTATCAAGGATTGCTGATCGATCTTCTTTTGACAGCATACCGATCCACAACAGATTGCGCTCAGGGTTCTGCTCTTGCTGTGTCAGTACAATCTGCACGCGCTCCCACTGTTGATCGTCGCCTGCTCTCTTGGCTTGTGTCAGACATTGCGCAATCAATTGATCTTGACTCTGTGCAATCCTTTCCATTTGCTCAGGTCGAATCTTTGATAACATCTGATATGCCTGATCGATCACTTCATCATCTGGATCGTCTTGTAGTTGCTTGCTCATCTTTTGAAACTGGCTGATCTCGCCATTGCTTGCAAGCCCTTGAAGCAAGAGAGAATTTGCAAGGCTTGCCTTTTCAATCTCAGCGGGTGACAGGATGCGCCCCTTAACGAGTAACTGACCTCCAAAGATTGCGATCTCAAACTCACTGGCTTGCTGTACTTCTTTCAAAAAATCTTTCAACATGATCGATCTCCGTTGTGCGTTGATAGTATCGACATTTTAACGGATCGAGGATCGTGTGACTTGTACTTTTTTCATTTATTTTGTGTACATATGTTGACAGTATGTAAATATGTTGATACTATAAGAATGTAGGCAATGAAGCCACAAAACAACAACGGAGCACGAAATGCGTGAGATTCAAATACTAGATATGGTCAAATGGCTAAAATACTACTGTCACAACCAGAGTATGACAGATGCACAATACAAATCTGTTGCGCGTCACATACTCAATATGCCTACAGAGGCGCGCAAACATTTTATGGTTACACTGTCAAACACATCAGATGCTGCAGGTCACGATGAACTGTCAAACACTTATGGTGTTTTTCAAACAGACACAAAATACGAACAAACTTTCGGCAAGAATCGCACAACTAAAATTTGGGTAGTTATCAAACGTGAGGGCAACAGGATTTTGATTCGCGACTGTGACTATACAGTACATGTCAAAACTGTCTGCGTCTGTGATGAAACAAACACAGAATACATTGATTTTGAAACGGGTCGACTGTCTGCAAAACATATCAACATCACAGTATGGGGGGTTTGGGAATGAACAAAGAACAATCAAAGCAACTAGGGCAAGCGATCGGCTTTTCACTCTGTGGCATTATGGCAATCTTGACAGCACACGCCCTCTTGAGAGCAATGGCAAGCACAGCACATCTATTTCTATAAACACAAAAGCCTATGCCCCCAAACAACGGAAAAACAAGGGCATAGGCAAAATGTATATGTCTAGAATACAAAGGGAGTCTAACAGGCTTCCTTTTCTGCGTCAAGGATTATGCACCGCCATAGATTCCATTTGCAGACGCGTTCTTGATCTCGATAGTCAATCCAGCGTTTGAACTGCTTGCATAGCCTCTGATCGTGAATGTACGCTCAACACGCCCGAAAGCAGTTATGTTGTCATTGTAGTCTTCGATCGTTGCGGAATCAAGAGAAATCTTGAAGTGGTGATCTGCCTCTGCTGATCTTGTAAACTGGATCGATACGTCGCCCGCATTGCCGTCAAGACTGTCATTGTACAGGCTATTATCTGTTACATCACAAGTGATTGACATTGTGACTTCGCGCACGTCTGTAGCAACTGGCTCGCCTGTCAGTTTTGAGCCGAGCAAGTTGCGCCGATCAAGTTTGTTGTCCATTGACAATTCAAAAGAACGAATGTCAAGGGAAGCAACAGAAAGAGATCCGCCCAAAGTAAGCGATCCCGCTTCGTAGTGATACACTTGATCATAGGCTGGAAATGCTGGCACAATGTTTGTTGTACGCGTTGCGCCATCTTTACCGATCAAGTCAAATGAGCAAGTCATTTCTGCGCCAGCCTCAGCGCTGATCGTCATTGTGCTGACTTTCATGCCTGTGAATCGTTCCATACTGTCAGCAAGATTTGTGCCGCGTTGAAAGTCGATTGTCAGACTCGGCTGATCTGCCGCGGGTGTATATGTGTGAGTATACGGCGCTGATCCTGTTGTGCTGGTCAAGTTGCCAAGTGCTGCCTTGATCAACATGCCGATCCCATCATAGAACGCGGGGATCTCAATAGTTCCGCCCGCTTGACGGAATCCCTCAAAAGTGCCAGACAAGACGCCGCTTGCGGGTACTGATAAATGTGTTCTGCGCTCTCTTTCTTGAGTTACTTGAATAGTGCCGCTGATCAGTTTTACATCTTCTGTTGTAGTAGTTTGAGCAGTGCCCCAAGTGGACTCCTCGCCTATACGAAGAAAAGAATTTTGTGCGAATAAGATGCCCATGATTGCTCCTATGGTAATAAGTCGATCACTCTAAGAATAGCACGCATTTCCAAGAGTTGTCCGAGTGTAGTATATACTTGAATTGCTATAGCGAAATCTGATCCACTGTCGCCCGCCTGAAAAGATGCCCTGACAAACCCGTTGCCGATCCTTGTAGCTCGTATGTCATAGCGCGCGCTTGAATCTGTGCCGCTGCTGTCGTATGATTTGACATCAACATACTCGATACCCTCTTGATCGTTGCGTTCATTGTAGGGTGATAGTCTTTTGGCAAAGTTGCGATTGATCAAAAAGAATACATGCACTTCGTCAGTTGAGGCTTTGATAAATGACTGTACAGGGGCATCTAGCGCGCTCTGACTGGCTGGCTGACTTACTACCCTTGAATGTGGCGCTGAGAGCATGATGTAGCCCGTCTTTGGGCTGTCAATAGTTACAGATGTGCTTTGATCTGCTGTCTCGTCAGGTTGGAAATAATAGACATACGCAACGCAAAAAGAATCGTCATTCTTGATCGTCAACGCGTCGATCTGTAGAGTCAAGGTGCGCGTGCTGTAGTTCGCTCCCGACTTTCTTGCAAAGTTTGCAAGATTGCCCTCTGAATCCGTTACAACGACATCCTTGAAATCGGATCGTATATTGTCCCAAAAATCGTCCCAGTCAGTAGGCACTTGAAACTCTACATCAATGGTACCGCTTACACCTGTGCCACCTGTTGCGTCGATTCCTACGATCTGCCGTCTTCTGTATTCTGCATCATACCACGTCATTGATCACACTCCTGTCCTACTCTGAAATGTTACAGTGACCTCAATATAACCGATTGCAATGCCATCCAATCCGAATCTGTCGCCCTCGATTGCTGTAAAGTTACAGATCACATTGTCGATCGTTCTCGTGGTGTCAGGATTTGCAAGCCCCAAGAATCGATCGTCAGTGATTGCTTTTATAATGTCGCTTGTCAAGTTCAAGACATTTTTTGTCCGATCTGACACATCCGAGCCACCACAAAAGCAATAGATTTCAAATCTTCCATTCATTCGATAAGATGCAAGATTCAATCCCTGCTCTGTTGTGTAGTCAATGAATGATACAGACGCGTAAGGCGTTCTCGGAGGATCGAGCAATGCACCCAAAACAACACTATTGCGCATATCAAGACCACTGTAACCAGCAGAAAAGTCTTGCGCCGTCTTCGTCTGTAACGCTTCCAATACTCTGTAAATCGTTGCATTTGCCATTTCAGTCCCTGATCAGTGCTGTTTTGAGCAGGTCTTGCAATTTGGGCTTGATCTCTTCTTGCTGTGCTTCAACGCTACGAGCCAAGAAAAGACGAGGCTTGATGTAACGCGTACCGAACTCAATAAAGCGCGCATATTCCAATTCAGCGCCTCCAAACTGCCCACCTGCTTGCAATATAGCTGTGGGCTTGCCGTCTACTACTGCATAGCGCCCTGCAATACTCTGACGCAATCGCCCTGTTTGATTGTTGAACCGTGAAAATGTGATCTGCTTTGAGCGCGCTTCCATTTGCAACGCTGCGATCTTCAATCTTTTCTCTAATTGATTCAGCAGCCGAGTCTTTGCCCCTCTCATTTGTGGCGACAGTTGATCGATCTCCATTGTGCCCCCTTAAATGATTACAACAGAGTTGCGATAGGGGTACAAGATTTCTTTAACTTCGGGCGGGATCGTATTCGGTAGAAATGATGTTGTCGCCTGTCTGACTGTGCTGCTCTTTTTTCCTTGGCTGCTCTTTGCTCTGTGCAACTGGCTTGCATACACACAAACAGCATGCACTAGATCTCTGTGATACAAAGTAAAGCCAAAAGTGCCGATCACTCTATTTGCTCTGTAGCCCTTTGTAAATCCTACAGTGCTTGTATCGGGTTTGATGATCAACAGCCCGCGCTGCTTGTCGATCTCGTATTCGTCGCTGTTTACTTCTGTATCCGCTGTATATTTTCTTTCTGGATCGGCGTGTACGCTTGTGATCGTTACAACGGGATTCAATGGCAACTGTAAAACGCTGATATCATCGATCCAGTATGAATCAATGTACAGCGTGTAGGTTGTGACGGCTAGAGTTGGAGTATTGCTAGAATCAGGCGCAGGAAAGCCGAGCCAGCGCGCAATGACTGACTCGACTCTATCCAGCAGATTCGAAAGTTCTGTATCGCTCCCTGTGCCTGTGACTTCAGGCAAATACTCCTTTAGTATATCGGTAGTAACGAGAGCCATACACTTTCAACCTTTATTCTAGTTAGTTAGTAAGAACGTGCTTGGCGCAACTGCAAACAAACGCATGCATTTGTTGCTTTTCCACTGGCTGCTTTTACAACTTTGATGATCAATGCTTCTCCAGCGTCGAAAACGGCTTTGTCTTCGTTGCCTTGAGCGATCATATCTTCAGAAGTATTGGCAGTCAATGCGCCCTCTTGTGCGGTCTGTGTAGCCCACTCGAAAAGGGTTGCAGTTTGATCGTTGCCCAAAACTTGAAAAGTTGCATAGTTTGCAGCATCAGCAGCAACGCCAGCGAAATCGACAACTTTTGCGCCTACAACTTCCATACGCTCATGAAAGCAGATTACAACATTGTCAGCAGTTCCCGCGGCAGTTTCAAGCCGTACATATTCAGGATAATAATAAGACATAATAAATTTCTCCTATAAACGGGGGGATTGCTCCCCCCTGTCAATGATTACAGATTGAAGCCGAAAGCAACATTTTTAACGTCTGAAGCGTCAAGGCTATCGAAAGTCAAGCGCTCTGTAGCAACCATGTTGAAAGCGCCGCTCTTGATGTCTTGCTCTTGCTGGATTTGGATCCCGCGTCGTGCAAAGATGTTCCAAGAGTCGCGAGATACGCAAAGCATCCCAGTTGTTGCGCCTGTGCCAGTGTACAATCCAGTAGTAGCAAGATCGTCAGACATGAAACGAGATACAACGATCGGCATCCCGAAGATCGATCCGATTTGTCCAGTCAAGATTGAGGCTTGAGGACCGAACTTGTCAAGAGTAATCACTTGCTCAAGTCCCAGCAAGTTCTCATACAATGCCTCAGGAGACACGATCAAAACTTTGTCAGAAGCAGCATACTCGCCCAACTTGCTGATCAATTCGAGCATCTTTGCAGCGTCGAAAGAGTTGATATCAAGAGTAGTGCTCTTGTCATAAGCAGCAGCACGCAATCCAGTCCACAAGCGGCGATGATCATTTGAGCCACCTAAGCCACTAGCGCCCCAGCGTTCGCGGATGTTCCAAGAGGCGATCGCATCTTGGTGAGTAGCAGCAGAATCACCATTGATCAAAGCATCTTCTACAGCGTCACGCATATCTTTTGCGATCATGCGTTGCATTGCTGGCAACAACAAAACAGCAGAGTCTTCAATCAATTCTTCGTCAAGGATGTAACGAGTTGACAAGCCTTTTGCAGTGATCTGAGCCTGTCCCATTGATACAGTAGAAACTGGATACAAAGCAGGATTGTCGCTTGTTACAGTTCCTTTGATGTATGGACGCCCGCCGCGATTGATGCGAGGCGCAAGCATTGTGTTTGAAGTCATTTGAACTTCAGAGAACAATGAACGCACTACAGTTGGAACTTGATATTCCATGTGCAACTGTGCCAAGAATTGATCTTCAATCAATTCAGCACCAACGCCAGCACCGTCGAAGTTTGCTTTTGAAACTTGAGCAGCGATTGCACGAGGTGCAACAGCCAAATGTCGAGCAATAGCCAGATCCATCTTTGGGGTGCTCTTGTCGCCCACAAGCATATTTTTGACCATCATGCGATCATTTGCAAGTCGCTTCATTTCGACATGCCAGTTAGAAAGATTCTCGTCAGTGTCGAGCAATCCAGCCTCTGTCACAATCTGAGTGCCTTGTGCAGTCTTGACTTTAGTCTTTCCAGCAGTCCAGCGGATCGATCCGTCTTCGCCTACAAACTTTTTAAGTTCTGAATCTGTGCCAGTGATCTCGACAGAGTCAGCACGATAAACAGATTCTTCCATGAGTCTGTGGGCTTCTTTCAAAGACTTTACTTGTTGCTCGATGTTTGCAACTTTCTCGTCTTGGTTGTTTCTCAGGGAGCGTAATTCCCCCATGATTTGCTTTACTGCATCAATGTTTGACATAAAAACTCCCTATGTCTATTGGTTAAAACTTTTCAATTCAGCAAGTAAGTCGGCAAGAGTAGCGCCCTTTTCTTCTTCGCTCTCTTCTTCGTCTTGCATTTTATCTTCTTCGTCATCGTGCTCGGCTTTTTCTTCTTCGTCATGCCCGCCCTTTTCTTCTTCGTCTTTGTAGCCCTCTTCGACTTCTTCGACTTCTTCCATTTCAGAATGGGCAGCAAACTCTACAAGATAATTGCCGTTTTCTAACTCTTGCACCGATACAATGTGCTTATTGATGATCAAGGATCTTGCAACGTCTGCAAGTCCGATCTCTCTTGTGAAATTCTTGCTCAAAGTAGCCTCGTTATTTGCGGGTATTGTTACGATAGAGATTTCTAGAAGTTCAGATTTGGCAAAGTACGATCCTGACTTTCCATAATAAGGATGATCAGCAGGCAAAGAACTACGAGCGATAGTTTTGCTGGGTTGGAATCCGACAGAAACAGCATTGATATAGCCGCCTCGCACTTTTTGCTCAATTGTTTTAGCCATTTCATCATTTTGATCAAACTCCACTTCCAGCATCAGTTGCTCATTTTCGACGTAGGCTTTGCCTTTGCCGATCGGCATCTGTGTAGGATTGTGATTGAATAGCACAACAGGGTTGCGATTGTATGCAGACAAATCCCAACCCTTTTGATCTACAATGTCGCCATATCTGTCAGGGTTGGCTGTAGACGCTACAAACTTGATCGGCTTGTCTTGTTCTATTTGCTTTGTTTGGAAACTCTTAAAACGCATTTGTGCTCCTCTCAGATATGATATAGCATACAGGATCAACTGTCATGTGATTATTTGCGCTCTCTGTATTTCTCGTAGCACTCTTCTTTGTTTTCAAGAAACGATTCACAATGATTGATAATGATCTTCGAGTTCGATACATTCGAGATTTCTTCGCATTCTGCGCCGCTTGTTTTCGCTTCTACACCGCGCTGCATAACTCGGCAATACATTTCCCTGCAAAGTAAATCCCCGTTTTCTTTGATGTATTCAGCGCTACAAGGTTCTACGAGCAGATCAAGATTTGTGAGTTGCTTGGCAACGTCTGACACAGGATCGACAGGCTCAATGATGATCGGGGCAACTGGCTGGCTGGCTGGCTTGTCTTTTGTTATTGCCATTGTGCCCAAAGTTCCTACGGCAACGCCACAGATCGCAATCACTGCATAGATAGTAAGCATATTATTTTCCTTTTGCATTGTGTTACTCTTCGACTATTGGCGCAATAGTACATCGACAGTTGATGTCCATTGAAGCCACGCCAAAAGAGGCGGGCGCTTGTGCTCTGTATCCGTCGATCTCAAACTGATCTGCAACTGGGATCGGCTCGGCATCGTCTAGGGCTGCATGTTCTTCTCTTACTTTATCGTCACGGCTAGAGATCCACTCTTTGAGAACTTTGACATTTTCTTGCTCTTCAAATAGTTGATACGCCTCATTTGTTGCCGTGTTGATCGCCTTTGTGGTTTCTGTCTGTGCTATTCGTTGCGCTCTTTTTTCGCTGAAAGTTGTTGCTTGTCGGATGCTCTCTGAAATGTCGCGATTGCTCAACCCTTGTTCAATGCCAGCGCGCACTAGCCGCTTGATCTGCTTTTCGTTTGTGTTGTTGATCTGTCTTGCGAACTGCAATATTTGACGCTCCATTATTTTGCGCTCTCCAAACAACAGATCGATCGGTCGGCTTCTATTCGTCAAGTTGTACAGTTCCGTTACAGTGTCATTGCCTGTCAACATATAGACGGATCGAAATGCACGTCCGATCACTTTGCCGATCTGCTCAATCTCAAGAGCACGCCCCAAGATCGTTGCGTAGTCAATCGCCTTGCTTTCTCGTTGATCAATGATTGCCTGTGCGAGTATTGCCGCCCGTCTTGAATAGCGATCGGCAGCATCCAGCAAATATATCTCTGTAGCGCGTTGCATTGTACGCTCAGCGGGCAATACACTCTTTTTAAGCCATTGCGCCCAGTATACGTCCTTTTGCGCCTTTGTCATGCTTCTTTGTAGCGATCTCTTTTCTGTCAGTCGCTTCTTTTCGTCGCTGATCACTTTTCTCATGTGTGACAAGCCACGCGATCCGACAACTAGCCATTTTATTTGAGCAACAACGCCAGCCAGTCTGAAATCTTTGAGGTGACGAGCCGCCCAAGCCTCTCGAAGCCTGATCGCTTTCTCTTCTGTCTCAGTTTCTGCAATGCTACTGCTACGCTCTGCAATGGGCTTGAGTCTGTTGTATTGTTTATTGCCGAGTACATTGCCACCGCGATCCCATATCTCAGACCAGTTATCTTTGAGATCTTGTGCTTCGTCATGTGGGAATCGTTCAAATTGTGAATTTCTCAGCGCAACCTGTTGATCTTCGCCGTCTTCAGGGAAGTTTGTCGGATCTTTGTCGCCTACACTGCCCCGCATTTCGAGCGAGTCAATCTTTTTTTTTTCGTCCTCTTTGGCGCGTTGTACAAGTTGCGTCAATGCTTGCTCTATTGCTTCGTCTTGCTGGCTGGCTGGCTCTTCTTTATCTGTTGATCCAAAAGGGGAATCCTTTAAGCCCTCATAAGCATATGCCTCTGAGGCGCTCATGCCCGATTCAATATGTATTCTGATTCTTTCAAGTTTCTCAGATCGAATAAACTGCAACGCGTCAACATTTGAAAAGTCAATCTGTACATAGAAAGCAGGATCGAACATTTGTGCAATACGGGTCATGAATTGCTCAAGTTTGCGCGCCCGCTTCTCTTGAATCTCCCAGTATGTGATCGTCGCCTGTCTTGCTGTTGCATAATTGGCATCAGGCAAGCCCAGCACAGTAGACGGCACGCCACAGACTGCACTGATGTTTTCTCGTACCATGATGCGCAATGATTGCATTTCGAGATCGCGCGGGGATAGGTTGAGCGTTTCAACTTTGATCTGTCCACTGAGCGCCATTGCGCCCCCGTGCTCTGTCATTTGTTTGTAGGCTTGCATGATCTCTTGTCTTCTACGTCGATCCCATATATCAGCGGGATCAATAGGCGACAAAAGAACGTCAGGGCGCCCTTGCTTGCTTACACTGCTTGCCATGCGTTGCGCGTTGATGTCGGCTGTAATCTCTTCGTTCAGTGCTTCAACAATGCCTGAGCCGTACAACTCGCCCGCGCTCTGATTGTCCCATGAGGCATTTCGAATATGTATGACACGCTCAGGCGCATAGACGACAGAAGATCCGCCGTCTGTGTATTCGTAGCCCTTGACCATTTTGACAGGATCTGGAATGATGCGCACGTTCTCAGGGTGCAATCTGTATAAACTTGTCGGCTTGTTGAGATCGCCTACAATCAAAGTATAGCAATTGCCCGTCATCATCAGATCGACGATAAACTGCTCTCTGAATAAATAGCCGTCCGTAATGCTTGACGGTTGACGGAATAGATCAAGCACTTCGTGATCATCGATCTCTGTTTGCTGCTCCCCTTGCCCTCTCAGCAACTTGATCGGCAGGCTTGCAATGTCTTGACTGGCACGCGTTACACAGGCGTGTGTGTAAGCATGCTTGCCAAATACAGCCATAGATTGACGAGGGGAGAAAATAGGGGCAACGCCGTTGCCAGTGCTCCAAGATGCGCCGTGCTCAGGTGCTTCAGGATTCTCTTCAACTTGCCCAAAGGCTCTAGCAATAAAAGAGGGTACATATCGAGCCAGCCAGCCAGTTTTTGCGGGTACTTGTTTATTTTGTGGCATGTGATCTCCTGTCAATACTGGCAATATATCAGAAAATGAAGACTATTGACACGGCGATCGATTTCTAAAACTAGAAAGAGCGACCGAAGCCGCTCTTGTGTGTTGCTGTGTCTTGTTGATTATACAGGGGCAATCATCTTGAGCCAAGGGTGCTTTGCTACGATCTCTTTGATTTTTGCAGTGTACTTTGCTTTGTATACTTCTCCGTTAGGTGTGTTCAACAAAGTTACGATTGCTTCAAGTTGCGCCTCTGCAAGTTTTTCCTCTTCTGTCTTGTTTGTTTCGTCTTTTGAGAAGTATGCTTCAAGGTCTTTAAGTGTGATTTCAGTAGTCATTTTGTCTTTCCGTTTTTATTTGTATGCTTCATTGCCTACACTTATATAATAACAACATATTTACACACTGTCAACATATTT
>Ga0222718_10000926_pt1 | contig 29848 bp, 38 predicted proteins | sample C33_27DmetaG_FD_165045 | JGI IMG/M metagenome (GOLD analysis project Ga0222718, IMG submission 165045) | Estuarine water microbial communities from San Francisco Bay, California, United States - C33_27D | ecosystem: Environmental > Aquatic > Marine > Unclassified | place: USA: California...
TGTCCCAAGAATTTTCGTCTATTTTAAGTTTTTCAGTTCCACTTTTTATTTCTTTCCTCATTTTTCTACCGATAGTATCACCGGCTAACCAATACGGGTCAATCCATCTACGACCTGTTTTGTCTGGATGCGATTGCATATCTCTTGTGCTTGCAACTAATAAAGTTCCTTCTATTTGATAAATGATACCACCACCTGATTGTATACCTTTTCCTTTTGCAAGTTTCTCACCTTTGTCTACTGATGTAAATGTAGATAGTGTTCCTTTTTTTCCAACGATTCTTGCTACTTGTGTTACATCTCTTTCATACTCTGCATTACCAACGTGAAATACACTTACTTTTTCTTTACCGATAATACTTTGTATTTTTTTAGTAGATAGTGGAACCCATTTAGTATACCAACCACCAAATGTAGAATTAAATGTTGATTTTGTATGAACTGATTGGAATTTTGGTTCTTCGTCGTCTTCTTTTAATTTGTAATGTGGGTATTCATCATCAACACCTTTTCTATCTGAATCTGGTTCTGCTGATTTTTTGTTTGTGGTTTTATTCGGTAATAACTTTTTGTCGTTTTGGACTAATCTGAATTTGAGTGCAGGTCTTCCGTTAATTTGTAAATCACCTTTCTCATTGTAAGTGATTGACTTAACTTTAACTCGTTTGTTTTTAAACCTACCCATCAATACATCATCACCAACTTTAATTGGTAAATCTACTTCATTGAGAAAAGGTTTAACTAACCATTCTGTTAATTTATTTTTCATTTGACTCCGTTGAATAGTCTTTGCTTCCGTAGTTTTCCCAACTACCTACTGCGTCTTGAAATCCTTCATACTTTGATTTAGTATTTTTAATCTTCTTTATCACTTTAACTCGTTGAACTTTTTTGTCTAAATTTTTAAATGGGTCATCTGCTTCTGGAAACTCTATTTGCGTATAACCACCTTTTTCATACCAAGGTTCTGGCTTACTATCATTGATACCCAAAATTCTTAGTTCTCCTGGTCCAATATGTCCAGTATCGGGTTCACCAGCATCTGCTGAGAAATGAGTTCCGTTTGCACTCACTTCTTTTACTATGTCCATCAATTTTATCATTGATTACCATTTACGACAAGACCAGTATCTTGCCTTATGACGTGGACCTGGGGTATCACAATTGTGTCTTGCTCTAAAACTTCTTCTTGCGTCTGGATTAGACTTTCTGATTTTCATAGTCTTCTCTCCACCTTTACCTTTATGTCCAAAATTTACTTTGACTACATTTCCTTGTGGGTTTTTTACATATACTTTAAATTTTTTGACATCACCTTGCATTGGTTTACCAAGTTTTACTTTTCTTCCTTGATATTCTGCTTCATTGATATCTTCTGGTAATCTTAGATATTCTAATGTGTATCCGTGTGCTTCACCATTATCTTCGTAGAATATTTCGGTAACTTCTTTTACACAATTAGGAACTTTTTTTCCATTTTTGTCTTTCATACCGACTTGTTTGTATCCTACCCAACAACTTCCTCTTGCTTCTTTCATAGTATTTTCCTTAACACTTGCCATATCACCCGAACCTTTTCGTTTCCAAGCACTTGTTCCTTTTTTTCTATTAAAATATTTTACCTGATAAGGTGTTAACAAATCTACATTGTGTTTTAACCACAACCATTGAAATCCTAATGGTAAAGAATGATTATATGCTTTACCTATTTTTTTCAATACTTTTAACGAACTATCTAATTTACCTGGTTTATCAGAAATTGATTTGTTCTGATTTATGGCTTTGTCGATAGCTTGTGCAAATTTTGGTTTAACGTAAACTTTTGACATTATTATCCTTTCTTCCAACCACCACCGGCTGCTTTGTATTGTTTTGCTGCCCAACCATTTGCATATGCACTTGGATAAACATCAAACTTTTTCTTTGCCTGTGCCTTATAATAAGACCACTTTGATGGATTTGTTGGTTTGTTTTCTTCGAAAAACATATTTAGTTTTCTTTCTGTCATTACTTCTTTAATAGTTTCTTTTACTAATGTTTGTAAGTTCATTATTGTTTCCTTCTTTGTTCGTCCTGCACAATGTGCTTTTTGACTAAATCCTTTTGGGTTATTACAATTAATACTTTTTTTATACTTTTGACTCCAAGACATTATGCACCTGTCTTACTCATTACTGGTGCTTTACCTTTACTTCTTTGTTTTCCTTTCTTGGTATCACCGGCTTTCTTTTGGTCTCGTCTTTTACGATTGACAAATGTTGCTCTACCTTTTGGTCCGAGTTTACGAGCTTTTTCAGCACTCAAACAAGCGGCATATGCACCACCTTCTTTTTCACCACCACACTTACCTAACTTTTGTCCGTCAGAACCATATCTGTCCCAACCACCACCACCGGCTCCACCTTGTTTACCTTTACCGAACCATTTCTTCAAGTCTTCATTGGTGATTGAACCACAATGAATACAACGACTATCGTCAATCAATTCTGTGATTGCTTCTCTAATAATTTGTCCTACTTGACTCATTATTTTAGTAGTTTTATTACTGTTCCTGCACCTGTTACAACTTTTTTCAGTGCGATTGGATATACGGTACCTGCTACTAAACCAGTATCAAGTTCTCCACCCTCAAATAAACTTGCAGTATATACTGAACCTGCTTCTAAAATGAATGCGGTATTTCTAAATGAACCTGTTGGTTCGTATGTTGTTGATGCCGCTACTTCAAATGCACCCTCGTAAGAGTTTGGTTTATCTATTGATTTCGTTCTGTGAACTCCACCTGCGTCAGTTGGGTTGTCTCCAAAGTTTGCCATTTAATTTCTCCTAAATTGATATTGCTCGTTTAAACCACCCGAACAAAAATCTTTCTTGTTCTGGTTTTGAATTTACTAAATCGTAGTAAAATTTTAATCTATAACAACGAACTCTTTCATTGGAAGGTTTGTAGGTTGTGATTGCACTCATTGTACCTGGACCCATACCTCCGTCAATTGCTATGTCTGCTCCTTTTGCGACACAAGCTCGTTGTAAAATCTTGACTGCTGTTCCTCTACCTTGATTAACACACATATCAAAAAAGATATGTCTTAAATTTTCTGGTAGTTCTTCTACTCTGTTTTTAATCCAGTAGTCTTGTTTATAAATTTCCTTTGCTTCGTCCTCTGTAAGATTTTTTATATCTACATCTGGATAAAATCTTTTTGCTATACCGAAGTTTGTTTCACCACCTAAATCTTTTGGGTCGTGAACATAACCACCTTCGTGGTGTAGTGTGATATCTATAATTTCTTCAAATGATATTAACATTATTTTCCCCTTAATATTTTTTGTTTTCTAATCCAAGATTTTGCCTTTTCACTTGTGATTGGTTTTTTTAGAAAACTACTTAATCCTTGTTTCACCAACATCTTAAATCTTTTCTTTGCTTGGTCTTCTGTTTTGTATTCGTTGTTATCAACAATCATAAAATTACCAGAACCAAATAATCCTTGAAATGCACCGATATTTCTGTTTACTTCTTTGTGGGAATCCGATACAATTTTTTCTGGTAAAACTCTATCTCTTTGTTCATTTCTTTCAAGTGCTACTTCCAATGTAGTGTTAACGAATATCATATAGGTGTCGTATCCGATTTCTTCTAATTCTGCTTTTTCTCTTGAAATCTTCTGATAGTCATCTCCGGTTCCGTCAATAATCATACCGAGTCTTCCGTTTTGGTATAATCTTCTTCTTTCTGCTGTTAAATCTTTTGCGAAAGTTCTTAACCCACTATACTTTGGGTCTTTAGGATTGGTTAAATTACTAAATACTTCATCTGGCAATGCGTCTAAATTTGTTCCAAATCCGTATTTGTTTAGAAGAAATTTGAGTTCTTTGTCTGAATTGACCATTTTTAAACCACTTTGAGATACATTTACCTTATCGGGTATTCCAAACAATCCTTTTGCTATGTAGGTTTTACCTGAACCGGGTCCACCTGCTAAGAACACTGCTTTGAAAATACCTGGGTCTTTATATCCTTCGTGTAATATTTGTGATAATTTTATCATTTTAGTCCTAAAAATTATATTCGTATACAACTATAAATATAAGATTTAGAAGTTTTATTTATAAATGAACGGGTCGCGTTTCTTTAATTCTGCGAGTTTTTTCTTTAATTTTCTTTTTTGTTTCCAATCTTGGAACCATTGTTTTATTTTATTTATCATTTATTAACTCCTTAAAAAATTGTTGTTCTGAAAGTCCTGGTTGGATTGTCATACGACACCAATTGTTTCGTTTTCCGTATGGGTGGACTTTGCCGTATTTGACTAATACTTTGTGTTTATCTAAAATCTTTTTTGTTTTTAGATTGTCATCATCTGTGTTGAAATGTATCCAGTTTGTCTGACTATCTAATATACTAAAATTTTTCATCAATGTCAAGACTTTTTTTCGTTCTTCAATTACTTCTTGTGTGTAGATATCAACTAAATGAAAGTTATCCAATAGAAACTCACAATACTTCAAAGATACGCCTGTAATTTCATACATTTGTCTAAATTTTGATAAGGGTTCTATCATATCTTTGTGTCCAAATGTCATACCGACTCTACAACCTGCAGCGCCAAACCCCTTAGAAAAAGTTCTCGTTACTAACAAGTTTGGATAGTCATCAATGTATTTGATAAAACTATCCCATTGTAAATCCTCTGTATCTAAGAACTCAATATATGCTTCATCAATCAATACTGGAATACCCGTATCTAATAATGGTTTGATTTCGTCTATGGTTTTGTAATCTCCGATTGGACTATTTGGATTTGCCAATATAATCAAATCAGTATTGTTATCAACGAACTTTAACATATGTTTGATTGATAATTGTCTTGTGTCTTTGTTGTAGTTTATTCCTCTATATGGACAATTATATAGAGATGCGTAAACTCCATACATAGGAAATGACGGTTCTGATGTAACGATATTGCCACAAGTTGTGAAGGTTTCAAATATAGACTTGATACCGACATCAGAACCATCACTTAAAAATAAGTTTTCTGGTTTTACATTATAAAAATTACATATTTTTTCTTTGAAGTTTTTTGTATTAGGATAATATGCAAAGTCCTCTTGTTTTAAACTTCTTAGAAACTTTGTATAATAAGAGTGTGGAATTGGTTGTGAACGCTCTGATTGATTTAAAATAAAATCATATTCAGATTTATCCGTGTAGTCAAATATTCTTTTTACTTTATGTAAATGTGGTTTCATATTATTTTGATTTTGGAAATACACTATCTATCTTTTTATTGTATCTTTCAATTTCTGTGTAGTCTCCACTTTCTATTCCCATAAATTTTAAAACATTGTTAAGTTCGGTTTTTGTTTTTTCTGTTACATTATTGATATTACTTTCAAATGTATTTATAACTTTTAGCTTATCGTCTTTATGTAGATTTTTAATACATATTCCGTCAGGTGCCCAAGCATAATGAAATGAAATGTCATCAGTAGTTTTTATTATATCTAATTCTATAAATTGTTCTATTGTTTCAAATATATGAAATATATTGTATGTAGAAACTGTAAACTGAATACCATAACTTATATCATTATCTTTTAGTTTTTGAATATTTTTTACAAACTTTTTGTGATTAAATCCTACTCGTATATATTCTCCTAAATCATATAGTCCATCACAAGATACCGCAATATAAATCGTTCCAGTTTCTTTAATTTTATTCCAATATTTAAATAATGATTCTTCTTTATATTTTAGTGTAGATAAATTACTATTGTAATGTAAGTGTAATGATAACTCTTTATCTGTAACAAATTTTAAAATTTCCATATGCTCCGGCATTATTAAAGGTTCACCACCTGCGAAATATATTTTTTTAAGTTTATTCAAATGTTTTTTTAAATTTTCTATAAAGTTGTTTTCTACTTTGATAACTTTGTTAGTGTCGGGTGCTAATGTTCCCAATAGTTTTTCGGGTTCATACCAAGACGATGAAAAGTCGTGACAACAAGTTCTACATTTAAAATTGCACTGATTTGAAAATCTAATATCTATATATTGAAACTCTAATGGTACTTCTCCATCAGTAGTTTCTGGTATTTCAAATTCATTATTACTTGGTTCCAAAAATCCTTGTCGTGCACTATATTCTCCCCTATCTTCTGCCAAGTAACAATTATTACATAATGAGTTTTTTTTACCATTTAGCATATCCATACGAAGCTTTTTCATTTCTTCTGAATTAAATACTTCACCTATGGATTCTTTATTAAAGTTGTGTGTGTAGATAGTTTCTGCTATACAACAAGGTTTTGTGTGTCCTGATGGTTGTGTATATAAATGAACAAATGGTAGGGGGCAAAATGTTTTACTTTTTTTCATCTTTCATCTCCGATATTTTTTTGTAAGGTGTTTTTTCCCATACGGATATTTCTCCAATCTCAATATGTTTTGGTTGATTGATACACCAAACTACTATGTCTACAATTTCTTTATATGAAAGACTTGGTAAATCCGATTCCAATAAACCACAATTGATATCAATGATTCTACAAGTTTTATCTGTATTTAATCTTAAATTATTTGACAAATGATTTAGTGCCGACTTAGAAGCAGAATATAAAAACCCCTTTGATATATTTGGATACTTACTTCTACTACCGATATTCACAATAGTCTTTTCAGTATGTTTCCATTTATCAAACACCTCCATTAATAGTTCTGTTTGTTTAAAACTATTGTGTCGGTTATTGATAAAAACATCACAATCTTCTGAAAATCCCTCTACGACATTATCAAATCTTGTAGATAGTTCTTTACCTAATCCTCTGTTGCTATTTGTTATTGCTATTTTCATAATACTCATTTATAATGTTAAAACTTTTTTCTCCAAACAATTGTCCGTTTACTGAACAATTTTTACAAGGACTAAAGTCTCTAATTCCTCGTTTTAGCTTATTTCTAATTTCATACATTTTGTCACTAAACCAAACATCATATAATTTTTCTTTTACTAAATTACCAATGATGATTTCTTTTCCCCAATCGTTTGCACAAAACAAAACATCTCCGTTCCAATCCACAAACAATTTGTAAAATGGATAATGACAAGGTTTTCCTTTTAGTGATTCTATATCACTTTCATCAAAACCCAACCAATCAATATTTCCACCACGATTATTAATATACAATCCATAGTCATCTTGTGAATAATGTGCTCTATATTTATATTTTGTTTTATCTATATTTGACATTATTTTATCAAACTCTTCTATTTGTTCTATTCCATCATACAAATTAATATATAGTAAATCTAAACCATTGTCAAAAAAATCTCCAATAGTTTCTTTTTTTAAAAAATCTCCGTTGGTATTACATTCAAACAAATTATCTGTTAAATGTTTTCTCATAACTGAAATTATATCTACAAACTTTTTATTTAAAAAGTTTTCACTATAACCACTATAAGATATTTTACCTTTGTAATCGTGATTAGATAAATTTATTGCAATACTTTCAGCATCCTCAGCACTCATATTTAAATTTCTATTTGGATAAACCTTTGAGTCGTGTCTTGGACAAAACACACAAGTTCTATTGCAAAGTTCTGTTGTGTTGAACTCTATTGTTAAAATTGAATTTAGTGGATTAGATGAATCTACTTTATCAAAAAATTCTTGTTCTTGTTTTTGTCTGTATTGTAAAAATTGTTCTTTACTCATAGTTCCAATATTCCTCTTCTAAACTGTGAACTGGCAAATCATAAATCCAATCCACACCCTTTTCATCAATTAGTTTTCTCATTACTTGTGGTGTTGGTCTATGTTGTTTTTGAAGTTTACCTTCTCTAAACAAAAATGGTAATCCACCATCCATTACAAGATTATGAATATTATTCTTAAAATAAAATTCAGCAGGAGCTTTATGACAAGAGCGAGAAGAAAGTTTTTCTTGTATTAACCAATCATACAAATTCATAATTACATCCATAGTTTTTGAACTTGCAAAACTAAAATTATCATTACCTAATAGTAATGTAGGATTAACCTCACCTTCTAAATATAAGTTTGTTCCTCCTGGTGTTAATACAACTTTATCACTTTGAAATTCTTTTGACTTAGTAGAATAAATTGCGCTTTGTATAGTATTTTTAGATATAAACATATCGTTTCTTATTTGAAAAATACCATCAAAAGTAATATTGTTTTTTTGTTCATATTCTTTTCGTAGTGTTTGAACTTGCTTCATAGAGTAAGACCTTAACCAACTATTTGGTAAACTATTACCTATAACTTTAACATCACTTTCGTTATGTAAAGAATAACTTTCAATAAAATCATACTTACTATAATCGTGTTCTGTAAATTCTAACTCTCCGAACCTTTCTTTTTCATACCACAAATCAGTTCCTTTCCAAGTAGATAAAAAGAAAACAAAAGTATTAGGAAACATTTTGTTCCAATGCTCAAACAAAGGATATGTTTCTTCCCAATATCTAATTAATCCTGATATACAAACTGCTATCTTCATTACACTCCTAAATATTCTAACATAGGTGATAGTTCTTTATAAGAACAATTATTACAATGCGATGTTGGATTGTTTGTATTACAACCTTTTTTTACATTTTGATAATCTGTCATTTGTCTAATCTCATCTATTGAGTTAACGAATAAATTTCCAAATGGTTCTGCTCCTGTATTTAAACAACACATTTTGACATTACCTTCAACCGTAGTGTATAGTGCGTTGTTTACCCAAAAGCAATCATTGTAATCCCACTTGGATTTACCCATAATTTTACCACTCCAATTTTTTTTCAAATAATCTAATTGGTCTTTTGTATAACCTGATGTTGCTATATTGTCTTTAATACTACTACTCTCGTCCCAAATTTGTGCGATGTTTAATCTTAATTGACCTAAATTATAATTTACTCTAAGTTCATCTATCTTTATGATATCATCTACATTGTATGCATTCACTACATAGTTTACCACGATATCACAACCTTGTCTGTCAAGTTCTCGTGTGTTGTCTAAAAACTTTATCAACTTACTCCACTTAGCTGGTGCTCTATCTCTTTCATAATTATCCTCATATCCGTCAATTGAAAAATATAGAACATCAATATATTGTAATGCATTTTCAAAAACTTTACGAAGTCTTTTACCTGGTGTAATATCATATTGACAATTCGTTGCTACGACTACTTTACAATCTGGAAACACTTCTTTAAACATTCTACATATTTCATCAAATTGTGGGTGTAAAAATGGTTCACCCATACCCATAAGTTTTGCCTCTTGAATTGGGTGATGTTTTATTCCGTCTAATAACTTACCCCAATTTTCTAAACTCATATGTTTAAGTGGGCCAATTACATCAGTTCTGTTACAAAAACTACAATCTAAATTACAGTAGTTTGTTGTTTCTAAATATGCGTATGTTATTGATTTCATAGCTTCATACTCTTAAAATCTTGTTCTGTTCTTATCACCTTTGATACAAGTCCACTTACTATTGATAAAAAATTGTGTTTGGCTACCATAAATGGAATAAGTTCGTGTGGCCCTCTATAACTAAATTTAATTTCTAAATCTAATCTATCATCAAATAATTCTTTTTTTAAATTTATCATATAATCCATTGCTTTATTATTTAAGATATATACCGCATCATCTGGTGTGGTAAAACTGACATCATTTAGTATTATAGGTGACTGAGTAGAAATCATTAGTCTGTCAAGTTCTTCTGATTGTTTTAAAAATCTATTAAGTTGTAATTTTAAATCGTCTATCTCAACAATATGGTCTGGTCTACATAGAATAATAGCATCGTATTTAAAATTATTTTCTTTTTCATATTTTTTTATTGAATTAAGAATACTTCTAATGTGGAACAAAATATATGCAGATGAAAGAGCTTTGGTTATTTTTGTTAATTTTTTAGTGTCTTTATCAAAACAATAGTCTGGTGTATCTTCTTGTATTTTTTGAAGTTCATTATCATAGTTATGTTTACAAATTTCTACAAAACTAAAATTTAACTTTTGTGAATTTTTGTCATCCCAAGTTGACATAAAAAAGTCATAATCTTTTTCAATTTTTTTATACCAAACATTAATAACATCTGATACTCTTGTCTGTCCAAAAAATCCAAATGCTACTTTAGCCATTTAAATATTCCTGTAAGTCTTCTGGTGTTCCTAATGAATAACATTTATCCACCATAAACACTCCTATTCTTTTTCCATCTTTGACTGCCCAATTATAAACTGGCGCTACATAGAACTCTCCATTAGTTCTACTATTGTCTTTAATCATTTGTTCTGCATACTTTACAAAATCACTACCTTTTTTCCAATAGTAATATCCTGCTGTTGCATACTTTGATATTTGTTTCTTTTCTGCAACTTCTTGAACATATCCATTGTCAAGTGTTCTGGCATAACTCCACGCATTTCCTTCCCCGTAAAAACAAGGAATTACTCCGTCAAATTGTTCACACATTTCAAACAATCTTTCTATATCCCAATCTACCAATTGGTCTGAGTTCATAGTCATTAATGGTGTGTCGTCGTCGATTAAATCTTTTGCTTGTAATATTGTTTGTGCAGCTCCCTCAGTAACATCATCTAATATTACGACATCATAAGAATTATGACCGATAACTTTTTCAAATTCTGTAAAATCATATTTGTCAAAGTCTTCTTGTAAACAAATCATTATAAACATATATTCTTTATCAAACTCCATACCTAAGTTTTCTATAACTCTATGTATCATTGGTTTTCCATTTACATCAATAAATGGTTTTTTGTCCGTATATCCCTGCTCTTCAAATCGTGAACCACGACCTGCCATTGGTATCAATATATTACACTTTTGTTTCATTGAAAAAGTCTCCTGCGTTTATTCCTCTATCATCGATGAAGTAATCTCCGTTGTGTCCTTTGAAACACAACTCGTGATACTTTACTCCCCATTCTTTTAATTGTTGTTCTGTGATTGGACGATAATGTTTTTCACCTCTACCACTCTTTAATCCACGAGCAGTATAGAAAACGATTGTGTGTCCTTCGTCGTATAGTTTGTTTATTTTTGCGATTCTATCCAAATAAGGTTCTCGACCGATTACCTTACCTTCTTCTTTACATATAGTTCCGTCTATATCTATGACATACTTCATACCTTCACTTCTCCTATTTTTTTGTCATCTAAAAACAATTCGTATTGTTTTTTATCTAAGTTTATGTTCATTATCAAATGGGTGTTATTTTTGAAAATACTACCAACACTTTTTAATTTAAATTGTTTTTGTCCTTTTGGTATTTGTAATAACATCGGATAATCGTTACCACTCATACCACACATAAATAATCTATGTGTTCCTGCTACTAAAAACTTATTTAAATGAAAGTTTGTATTTGGAAATAATAACCCATTTTGTAAAACACTTTTAAAGCCCAGAATTGGAAAGTCGTGATTCCAATTTGGATACTTTTTATCAAACTCATCTATTTTTGTTTCTATTTCGTTTAAATCATTCCAATCGTTTATTTGGCTGATAAACTTTCTTGGAATTTCCATATCCCAATTGTTATTTGTTTTTTTCATATAATCAATTATAACTTGATTGGGAATACTCATATATAAATAGTTAGGTTCTATCTTATTGTTAAATAATTCTTGGTAGTGATGTTCATACAAACATAAATGTTCAAATGGTGAGATTATTGCACAATCTCTATATTGATAATTACAAGTTCCATCTATTTTATGATTTCCGTATTTTTCTCTAAACAAAGGTTGGCCGTCAGGATAAATAGCTACCTGATGTTCAGAATTATCTACATTAAACTTTTTGTATAAATCTTTCATCTCAGGAATATCTTTATACCTTTCATCATAATAAATTAATGAACCTCTTGTGTAGTCCTCAAATTCTCTAAAACTTGCATTTACTCTATATAATAATTCGTGTAAAGAAATCCTATCAAATTCTTTCAAATCTGAAAAGTGTTGCTTCCAATATTTTGTTCCGTTTAATTTCATAACTTATCGTAAGTGTCTAACCACAAATCTCCGTAATCACCTTTCCAAGTTTCGTACCAAGGCCCACCATTTGTAAAGTGAACTACTTTTGGATTTTCCATATATTTGTAATCTCCTTCTAAATAATTGTAAGTCAAAGGAATACTTCCGATTGAACTTGCCCAAGACATTCTATGTAAATATTTCGGACTTTCAGTATTAACAACCTCTACTGATAATTTTTGTGTATCTGGGTGTTCACAATTAAACATCATCAAGCTTGACCAATTTTTTCTTGGATATGTTGTTTGTTGTAGTCCGTCCATTTTTGTCATAGTGTTTGGTGTGTAGTCGTGTTGAACACAAGATACCGCATCAGTTTCATCATAAAATTCTAATAATTCTTCAACATTACAATTCCATAAAAAGTCCGAATCACAAAACACTGCAATTCCTTTGTAGTCATTTAGAAATGGAACTAAAAATCTACTATAAGTAAATTCTGTTGATGCTAATGGGTCTACATCTCTGTAATAACAACCTCTATCAACTAACTCACTCAATATGATTGGTTCTACTTCTATATGTGGATTGTGTTTCTTGATTGAGTATTCACAAACCTCATATGGTGCATTAACCACTTTGTCAAAGTTCTCTATAAAACTTTGTCTACTATCGAATCCTATATATACTTTCATAAAAATCAAGTACCTCCTCTGCAATTAATTTATGTCCGTGTGTGTTTGGGTGTTTAATTGCGTGTATAGTTTTTATATCTTCCCAAACTTCACCTTTGTTTGACAAAAATTCAAACATAGTTTGATGATTATAGTAGTTTGTAATGTCAACTAACTTTTTGTCATAATCTAATTCTTCAAATGCATTACACATTATATAATCTATTCCTTTACTTTCTAAATATTTTTGCAACATAGTGATGTAGTTTGTATTTAATAATTTGTAATAACTTTCATCGTGTAAGTTTTCTAAGTAAAACGGAAAGTAATTATCCATAAATTTTACTAAATCATTTTCCATATATGAAATATGATGTTTATTTGTTTTACCCCAATGTTCATAATACCTGTTTAGTGATTCTTTATCACCACTTACTAATTCTTTTAAAGACCAAGCTAATCCTATTGGACCTGTTCTACTAAACATATGTGGAAAAAATGGTAGTGGGTCTCGTAATGGTGAACTCCACATTATAATTACTAAATCATCATTACTGATTTGATTTTCTGCAAATTGTTCAAACACATTACTAAATATTCTATAATTTGTGGAACCTGTTTCTCCAAAGTTTTTGTATTGAACTCCAATCTTATCTGCTAAGTATCTTGGCCAAGAATGAGATTTATTATATTGTTCCAGTTTTTCTATCTCATTAACTTCCCATTTTCTTGTTATAGAATGATTAGTTCCTTCTCCTGATGTCCAACTGTCTCCGAATGCAATTACTTTCATAAATACTTTTCTATCTTTATTTCTCTGGGTGTAAAGTTATCGCTTTTAATAATATCAATTATTAACTTTGATACTTTTTTATTATCTGATTCAAAAAGATGATTTATCTTTGGAAAGTTTTTTACATCAGATAGGTCTTTTTTTGAAATACCGATGTCTCCTTTCAGTTTAATAGAATGTAAACTTTTATCACACCAAACTAAATTTTCAGGTACATAACCACCAAAAGAATCATCAAAACTTTTAAAAAAAATACATTTTTTATTTAATTTTTTTATTAACAAATCAATTTCTCTAAGTATACCTTTTTGTGCAATCTTATGAAATTCCGAATCCATAGTTTTAGAATATGTATCCATAGAAATTAATAACTCGTCAAAAACATCACTATCTCCGTATACTTTATTCCAACATTCACGCAGTCTTTTGCTAGCACCCAAGGGTAGTTTTTCCATATGACCTGGTATTCTTCCACTAACCGTTGGAACTCTATATTTGTTCGGTGTTCTGTTGAAATCACTAACACAAAAAATTATGTAATCGGATTCCTCAACCTTTTCTAAAAAAGTTTGATATGAATGAAACAAAGTATCTGCATCCAATCCACTACAAATAATTTCTGCATTAAAATAATTTGCAACTATAAAAGGATAACTTTTAAATGGTTCATTTCCAACCCCAGCACAATAACTATCTCCAATAAATGATATTTTCATAATCCGACTACCTCACAAAATTTATTAAAATCTAACAAGTTATAATTTTCCCAAGTGTAATTGTTGTAAGTTCCTTTCACATCATTAACATCAAAGGTTTTCCAATCATCAACCAACACCATAGGAAACCATTTTGAAAAGTGTTCCGTCATAGGACTTCTATCAACGATAGGAATTACTTTTAAATAAAGGGATTCCCAAAGTCTGTGTGTATCAATTCCGTTTCCTTCAGGACAAACACTAAATTCATAAGTAGATAACTTTTCTACATAATCTTTTTGTGGTATCATTTCCAACCACTCAATTCCTTGTGATGAAATACTTTCATAACAATCAGGCCTTTTGACATCACGACAACCACCTTCAATTTCAAAATTAAAATACATAAAATTATTTCGTTCTTTTTTTATTTCTATATTTTCCCAAATTGATAAATCTCCCCACTCCCAACAATCATTTCCTAATCCGATTGGTAATGGAACAACTCGATTATCATAAGTTGTTATATTTTGTGCATATATTCTTTTACAATTCGGTATATCAAAATATTTTAATTCATTGTCCCCAAAAGAAGAATCGTTGTTGTGTAGAATTAAAGTAAATGGGTTTTTAAATTCTGACAATATGTCAAACATATTTATATCTTTTAATTCGGGTATTAAGTCATTAGCCAAATCATTATTAATGTGAATATATTCTTCATTGTCAAAGTTTGTAAAATCAAAGTCTCTTACATCAATATGCTTATCCGAAGGAAACAACTCAAATGGCATAAATTCTTTTATACTCAAATAATGATTACATAATTCTTGAAACTTTTGTCCTGTAATTATATTCATTTTTTATACCAATCCCTAAAATATTTTTCCATTTTATGAAAGTCATTGTGGTCCATTAGGTTTAAATCTTGTGGACAACCCATTTTAATTAATGTTTCTATGAAATTTACTGCACTTGGTATAATGGATTGTGGTGTTATTCCGTATTCTCTAAAAAATTCCTGCATTAAAACTCCTGGACCCAATGGATGTACATAAAGAGTATCTTTACAATTTTCATTTATCATTTTTTGTCTATATGAGTACATTTGTATAACTAAATCCATAGTGTAAGAATTAGAATAAAACACACAATCGTTTACATTATACATACCAAACTCGTGTTCCATAATTCCTCCGTGTGTAGAGTAAAGTAAATTGTTTTCTAAATGTTCCCAAGTGAAATGATAGTTCGGGTCGAATACTACATCTGGTCTTGACTTAATTACTATATCATATTCAAAATTATTTTCAATTTCGTATTGTCGCTTTAATATTATAGATTGTGCCATACTATAAAACAAACTACTCCAATGGTCACTTTCAAAAAAGAAGTCTTGTTTTCTATCATCAAGCATACAACCTTTTGGTTTATACCAATCAGTCAATCTATCAAATTCCTCCCGTGAAACATCTCTTGTAATGTATGGTTGTGATACACCTTCTCTATCTCCACTATAATCCCAAGTGTGAATAAAATAATCTATTTGTTCAACACCTGATGTTTCCCAAAACCACTTTTGGTTTTCCCTTGCCATTTCCCATTGACGAAGTTGTCCACTTAAACAAACTGCTATTTTCATAAATACTCCCAAATATTCTTTACTTTTATTCTGTGTTGTCTAATTTGTCCAAATAAGTTTTGTGGTGTTCTGTGTTGGTTTCCCAATAACCACAAAACAAATGAACCACAATACAATATACTATCGTCTATTTCACATTCTTTCCAATTAGCAGAATACTTTACATCATTAACATAAATGGTATTTTCATCTAATGGTAGTGAAAAGATTTTTTTTGTATCCAGTTTATCAAACTCTTTATTAAGAATTAAATTACCAGAAAAAACTTCATCATTATCGAGTTCTTGTTTTTTAATTCTAAATATTTCTTTAACCAAATCCATATCCGGTGTAATGATATTATATTTTCCGTTGTAATATGTTTCGTTCATCAAAATATCCTATCGTATAAGTTTGTTTTTACATCATAATTTTCTATAATGTCAATATTATGTTGTAAAGTTTCTTTCATTTCTTCGTACATATGTAGTAAATCTTTTTTGTCATAATCAGATAATTTTAAAACCAAGTCCATAATCATCTGTAATCTTTTCCAATCGTCTGGTTCATCATCATAACTTTCGTCCCACCATTTATCAAAAGTTTTAAATCCATATTGTTTCATAGTTTCTAATGATTTGTGTGGTGCGAATTGTATAATTGGGTGACCACAATACATAGGATTAAATGTTGAACTATGTAGATGATGTCCGTTTGTATCAAATGGAAATGCACCCATAACAATACTGATGAATGAATTACGATAATGTATTGGATTAAATGGTAAGTCTGCATTAAAAAATCCCTTGCCAATTCCTGCTGGTCCGTGATTAGTTTTATCCGTATCATCAATATCGAATGGTAGTTTTGATTCTAAATCATTAATGTTTTCTTGTTGTGTGTATTTGTAAAACTCACTTGGATAGTTTTGGTCTTTATGTAGTGCTGGAAAACTAACTAAACTCTTATCAAATAGTTTTTCAAAATTTAAGAACAACATAAATATATCTCTTTCATCACGATTAGTTCTATTGACTTTTAAAAAATGTTTTGTTTTAAATATGTTTACTGATTTGTATTTATATTGCATATCTGACGAAACTTGTGTAGGTAAATGCCCTTCTTGTTTAAGTCTTTGAATATCAAATACATTCCACATAACCGATATAACATTAACTTTATCTGCTCTATGATATTCTTGGTGTGTCTTTTCTGCAATTAAATTATTTGTAATGAAGTAAATGCTTTTTGTAGGAAGTTTTAACTTATCAATACTTTCATAAAATGGATTTAAAAATTCATTTCCCTCAATAGATTTACCTTCAAGTGTGTTGTCAAAGATTAACTTACAATTTCCTTTTCTAACTTCTTCTAATATATTATTCGGAATAACATCTAAGTTTTTTGCCCATAATGGTTGATTATGATGAACCCCAAGAAAATAAAAAAATTCAGAATTAAAATCAAAATTCTTTTCTTCTACTTGTTTTAAATCTAAAGTATCTGGTAAACTTGAATGACTAAATAAAGGTCTACAAATTATTTCACCACGATTATCTTGTTCGGTTATTTCAGGTATATGTTTATACATATCCATTATTTCTTGTGTTGGTTCTAACATACCGACTTGATTGAAATTATTTATTAATGCTAATTTTTTACTTGACATTCTCAATAAACTTTCGTATCTTACGATAGGTGACATCTGATGAATCTTCTATTTCTAACACGGGTGAACCTGTTTCTCTTGCTCCTTTTCTTCCTAATTCAGAATCTTCCAATATAATGGTTTCTTTTGGACTAACTCCAGCTTTAATCATACATCTTAAATAAATTTCTGTATTTGGTTTTGGATTTACTACATCTTGATTAGTGAATACAAATTCTAAATGGTCAATAAATCCTCGTCTTGTTAATTGAACGATTGCACTATGTCTAACTGAATTAGTTGCACAACACAATGTATATCCGTCTTGTTCTAATCTTTCCAATACTGATATTAGTCGTTCGTCTGTTTCCAAATCATTAATCATTTGTATTGTTAAGTTTTGTTTGTCTTCCCAAACTTTATCGTGTAATTCATAAGGTAAACCTTTTTGTTGTGATAACATAGTTAGTTTAGTTCTCGTAGGATTTCCATCATATTTGGATAAATGTTCATCACGATTAATAACATATTTTTTATCTATGTTTTTAAGTGCTTGGTTTAATGCGTTGTAATGTATTTCTTTGGCATCAACCAATACTCCGTCCAAATCAAATATGATTAGTTTAATCATAACATATCCTTTATATTTTCAAAAACTACCTTTGACCACAATTGATGTCCTTTTCTATTTGGGTGGTGTCCGTCCATTTCAAAGTATTCTTTTTCAATTTGTTCATTCGTCATACTCACTACATCATCACTTAGTGTTCGTAAATAATTTCTAAAAGATTTCTTTATAAAAATTTTATTATAGATTTTTGAAAATTGCTTTATAGTGGATTTATGTATTGTGTGTTGTGATGTTAAATCATCCATTAAATCATTTTCATTAAACATTCCACAACCAATACCTGACTTTGCCTTTTCAAGTGGTGTTTCATCACCGGACAATTCTTCATAAAATGCATTAAAAAATTTATGTTTAATGTTATTACTTGATAAAAAGTAATGTATAAATAAAATTTGTTGAATGTATCTTGATATATATTCTTCCGGATTCCAAAAGTTTATAATGTATTTTTCATAGAAACTTTTTACATTTTTATCATAATCAAATGGTTGGTCTAATTGATTTGGATATAATGTTTCCCAAAAAGAAAATTTATATTTACTTGGTTTTCTATAATAAAAGTCTTTTCTTTCTGGTGATGACCAACCTATTATTACAAATAAATCTTTTGGATTATTTCCTTGTTCTAAATAATCATTTACATTATCTAATATTCTTCTGACTACTCCGTCATTAGAACTTCCTGCTCTTGATATATTTTTTACTTCAATATTAGTTAAGTTACCTAAATCACTTGGCCATACTTTTGGTAATCTATAACTATCATTTTTGTAATTGTTTACATCTAATGTTTTCAAATCTGGATTTATCATATCACCTGCTGTCCAACTGTCTCCATCACATAATATTAATTTAGTGTTCATTATCAATTAACCCCCAATCTTTTAATATATCAACTACAAATGGTTCATAGTATTGTTCAAATTTTCTACTATGGTATGGAATTTTTAAATCGACACCTTTAATAAAACCAGTATCTATTTTAAGATTTGATAAAAATTGTTTTAAGTAAGAAGCATTATATTCATAATCCTCATAGTAGATTGTAGGAATATTAAATTCTGAAATAGTATTATCTAATAATCTATATTCATCAAAACATATTTTTATCAGATAGTTTAAATAAAATCTTGGTGAATTATTTTTATCTGTTGAGAAGATATCATTTTCCCAACCCAAATGAATAGTATGATAAGGAAGTCTATTTTCTAACAAATTATTATGAAACTCAACCATTTCTGATTCTGTAATATTTTTTTTATGAAACAATCCTTGGTGTATTAATTCTTCCCATACACCTAACGATAGTAAGGTTTTTAGTTTATCTTTTCTCTTTAAACCAACGATAACAAAGTCTTCACTTAATTGTTTGAACATTTCTTTCGTATATATGTAATTTATAGTCAAAGGGTTATTTAACAAACATAATAAATATTTATCTGATGCAAATAAATCTTTTAGTTGTTTATCAAAAGAAACTCCACTATCAATATCTAAATTAATTTCATCTAAATCAATAAAGTCTATGTTGGATAATTCTAATGCTCTTTTAGTGGTAGTTTTTAATTGTGTACCACCAGAACGATAATGTGAAAGTATTATAGTTCCTTTTTTATCTGTATTGATTAAATTCATTTATACCTCTCAATATAGTCTGAACAAACTCCTGCCACATAATTAGGAACATCTTTTCCCAATGGTGGCATAACACAAATACTTTTCTTGGTCATTTGATAAGACCAACTTGTCCAAAAATAACCTTCTGATGTTAGTGCAGTAAAGTCTGTATCGTGTGCAAAACAATGTATGTTTGGGTCTTCCGTCATACGATAAAACGACCTGATTTCTTTTGCGTGACACCACAATCCTTTTTGTCTTAAAAACTTAGCATCAATAAGGTATTCTGGTCCGTCGTGTCCTAAATACCAAGCACCATATTTGGTTCCCCAAACATCAACCTCAACATTATAACCTAAGTCTAATGCTTTCTGTATATATTTTGGATTGTTTTCCATTTCTGGGTTTGGTCCGTTGATGTTTCCTCTATGTGATATTAGTATCATTAAAATAACAAATTTCTTCCGTCTGTATTGTATATTGTTTTACATAAGTGGTTTCCATTACCCGACTCATCAAATATTTTGTAATGTGTTTTGACATTAGAGCTCATTATGTAAAAGGGTTTAAAGTCTTTTGAATTAAGTTCTTGTGGACTTTTAAAGAAATACTTAATCTCTCTATCTTTAAATGCTTTACCAAATACTGCAAACTCTTTTATTTTCCCTTTAAAGTTTCTCCATAATGCACCATCAACATTCCAACGATTATTAGCACAACCCAACCATAACCAAGCATCAGTATAGTCCACCAAATCTTCTGTAAAGTAAGTTACATTTTTTATCCCATTACAAACAAGAGTAACTGATTTGTTTTTTTTAAATATAAAAGAAATATCTAACCAATCATTCAAGTCAAATTGTTCTGATGTTATTTGAGCAAATTTTACTTTTGGACTACTTTGGTCTACCCAAAATTCTGCTTTAATATTATAATTCCCATTGTTATCTTTTCTACAAAAAATACCTAAGTCCATTCCATTAATTGAACATATACCAAAACTATCGTGATAACTTTCACCACACTTTTTCCAATCTGGTTTTGCTTTTACACAAATGGTAAAATCATCTTGGACTAAATCTTTTAAGTTCCATAATCCTACCGCATTTTTATGGTAATTTGGAATAAAATAACTTTGTCTATCATCAGTTGCTTTTGGGTTGAATTTTAAAATCATAATTTTATCTCCAAAGATTGTTTGTAAAAATCTGCTAATTCTGGAAAGACTTTACAAAAATCTGTTCCTCGTCTTTTGTCGTGTTCTTGAAAATATTTGCCAAAGTTGTATCTTTGTTCTTTTACTTGTTGTTCTTTACCTTCCCAATCTGCAGTTTTCCAATCATATATTCTTTTTATCTTTTGTATTTCAATGTCTGAATATCCAATGTAATCCGTAGAAAATTCTGGAACTGCTAAAAAGTCTAAATATTGTGCTTGTCTTAAAATTTCTCTATCCCATATCGTAGGTAAAACTTGTACGGTTTGGTGTGTTGGATATCGTAAATAACTTGAATCTAAAAATACTGCCGAGTTCCAATATCTATCTGGTGAAGCGTATCTTGATTTTAATTTGTATATTCCGTCTATTAGTTTGTTGTAGTTTGGAACTGATAGTGCGTTGTATGTGGACATAAATGTCAACACTACTCTATCTAATGAATCTAATACTTTATTGATATTATCCCAAAAACGATTAAACTCTAATCCGTTCCTTATATACTCTGCTTGTTCACCCCAAGTGTCCGCAGATGTAAATATTACCATTTCTTTTACTCGGTCTTCATCTTCAATTCTTTTTAACTTTTCAATCATTTTGTCAACCAAGTTATCTGGTATTCCAAGATTGGAATTGATTGCAAGATTTAAATTTTTGTTTGGGTTGGGTTCATCAATAATGTAATCCAATACTTTAAAAGTATCGTTTGCTAATAGTGGTTCACCACCTGTAATTCTAAAAGTGTGTAAATCACGATATAAGTCTGGCCACCATTTCCAAAATGCTTCCGTGTATGGATTGTGTTCTTTTTGAAGAATTGGCATTTTGTTTTCAGCTTTATTGTGTTCCAATGAATTAAATTTGTCAGTTGTCGGATATGCTCCGTGTTTTTGAATTTCTTGCATCCAAGTCGTTGAGAATGCCGGTGCACAATAACTACATTTAAAATTACAAGCATTTGAGAATGCCACCTCTACATATCTTGGATTTATATCTTCTCTCCAATCTGATGTTGTTATTTGTTCGAAGTGTGGTTTAGACCAACTTTCTGCCGATTTAAAAACTCTATCACTAAATCTATCTGATGTATCTTCTACGCCCCAACAATAATCACATTCAACTGGTCTTTTACCAGTCAACATTTCTCTTCTACGAAGTTTTTTATATTGAGTGTTGTGTAGAGCACTTGGATTTCTTTTGATTTCGTTTTCTGAAATTTTGTGTGTTCTGGGGTGGTGACAACTATGATTGTGTCCTGTTTGTAATTGAAGTGTAACTTGTGTCCACTTTGCCAAACACATACCTGGTCCAACTTCATTGAGTTTCTTTTCCATATCTACATAGATAGGATTATCATAATTGGTTCTTACTTTTTTCTTAGCCATTTAAAACCTTACATTAATTAACTTGTGTCTATTATAAATAGTATCTATACTATGTATCTTGTATTTCATTTGTCTTAGTCCTGAATTATCAATATCAACTTCACCCTTTTGCATTTTCTTTCTATAAAGAATTTCGTTTTTACTGGTTTGTTCTACATCTCCTTGGAATTGATTATCAACAATTCCCTCGTCGTCGTGATACATACACTCCATAGTTCCGTATCTTCTATGTGGTGCTGGACTATCTTTAATAAATTCTTTATTTCGTAAAAATCTAATATCACGATTGAATATCAATCCGTGATTTCCAAATTCACTTAAATCTTTAACGATATCTCCTTTACATCTTTTACAACCTTGGTCGCAACATATTGATTTCGTCATATCGTAATGTAGAACTAAGTCATCATAAGCGTTCCACATTTTTACTTCTGCTATCTCACCTTTAAAAAATCTTTGTCCTCCCCAAGCAAGTGGGTCATTACACCCTAACCAAAAAGGATTATTACCATATCGTTTTAACTTTTCTTCATACGATATAGTTGATTGTTGTATACCGAACTTTTCCCCTAAGTCTTGGTCGTTGATTTGGAAACTAATTTTCTTGTTGTCTTTGTCGTGTATCAAACTAACCTTTGTCCAATTGTTTTGATATCTTCGTCTCCAACGATATATGTGTTGATTTTTCCAATCCCACATTGATGTTGCGAATGCATTTGAATTATTATAATCAATTCCGAAGTCATATCCCATTTTAGATAAGATTGGATATTGTAAATATTTGTTATTACCTTTACCGATTAAATGTTCTGGGTCTTGTTCTGGTATTTCTGGTTTACAAATAATATCAATTCTAAAACTATCCGTAGGTATTCGTCTAAGTTCTCTTGAAGGATTTATTTTGATGTGTGTGGATTTTCCGTCCAACGATAAAACCATTTTTTGTTTTATTTCTTGTAAAGTTTCTTGTTTAAAGTATCCTCTTTCTACACACCTCCAATATAAATCATCATCTTCCATACCCCAACCAACATAGTCGGTGTTGTATCCATTGATTCTTTCAAATTGTTCTGCTGTGAATATCACTACACCACCAAAGTATTCTGTATCTCGTAAAGTATAACCCCATTGTGATAACCAAGTAGCGATATGTTTTGGTGTATCTCCTGGGTGTCCATAATGACAATCGTCGTGTGGTAACATATCAACATCGTGAAAAGCAAAATAATCACACCCGTCTTTCTTTGCTTGTAAATATGCTATGTTTTTAGTTCCACTTCTGTGAAACTTTCCGTCGTCAATCTGGTGTCCTACATAACAAGTAAAATCAATACCTTGTTTACCTAAAAATTCTTCTAAGTGTGGTATCAATCTATCCAAATGATTAAAACGAACTCCGTCTCCACTATCACGATATGGTATGCATATTCCTAACTTCATAACTTTACCGAAATAAATGAATATTTTCCTTGACTTGTTGATGAAATCTTCTTATATTTAAGTGTAGAAAGTCCATCTTGTGTAAGATTGGATTCATTGTTAATCACTTGATTGTAAAATCTAATCTGATTTAATCTTGTTGATTCAGATTTCCAACCACCTTCCAAATAACCTTCTGGTTTGTGTTCAATCATTTCGAATGTAGAATTTCGTCTGGCGGGAATAGATATTCTCTTTTGTTCTAATTCGTTTAATGGTTTAGGAATACAATTGTAAGTTTTAGAATAACACTTTGACAATCTTGGATTTACCATATCTACAATCTCACCCTCTTCGTATTGATAAGGTTGATTTAATTGTATGTGTTTGAAATCGTAGTAAATCTTTAAGTTTTCTGAACTACTATATTGTCCTGTATCGGTTATATAACTTAAACCAAATGTTTCTGTTAATTCTTGTATTTCATTTTTTTGTAGTGCTTTGTCCCAATAGGCAAAATCACTTACAAATCCACGAAAACTTTTTCTATCATTGTCTCGTGTATCTGCGATACCAATATAGAACTTTTCTTTTTTAGTATCTAATAATTTTCTTGATATTGTTTTATTACCAACTTTCTTTCCGTCTTGATACATAGTCAATAATCTATTTGATTTATCGTAAGTTATACTAATTCTTGTTAGTTTTGGATAATCATAATCTGATGTGATTTGGTGACATTCTTTTCCAATATCCCAACACTCAAATTTATATCGATTAAATGAATTGTATCCTATTGTGGTATCCCAACCCGGAATACTAAATACACAATATTCATCAAATGATTTATCATAGTCTGGTATGATGTCGTCTGGTTTGAATGTAATGTGAAATGTAAAGTCTTTTGTGATGTCTATCGTATTATTACACTCAACATAACTATGGTCTCCGTGTAGATAAATACCAGATGTTGATTCTTTTGGAACATCATATACTTCATAGTCTGTAAATACATTTTGTTCTGTTAGTCGCATTAACAAATCATCATCTTCAAATCCCCAACCCCAGTATTCATTGGAATAACCATTTACCTTTTTGAATAAATCAATAGGGAACATAGTGATTCCACCAAAGTATGTTTTGAATATTTCTCTATCGGAATTAGTGAAATTTGTAGCAAGATGAATTGGAACATCTGAATAAGAATAATCTACATCTATTGGTAGCATATCAATGTCGTGAAACACTACATAATCACATTGCTTTCTTAGTGCTAATTGAAACCCTATATTTAATAACTTACCACGATTAAATGGTAAATCATCGTTTTGTTCAACCACGATTAATTCATAATCTTGGTCTTTTAAATACGATTCAATAGATTGTTGAAACTTACGAAGATGTCCTGGTCTTTTGCGATAAGGAACAATTACTCCAAGTTTCATTTATTTCTCTTCTTTTTTTCCGTATTTTTCGTAGTATTCAGCCAAATACCATTGAACTCTATTTGACCAGTCTTCTTTGTCAATGTCTTCGAACCAAAGTGTTAAAGCATCTAAAACATTAGCAATCTTTTCAAGTGCTTTCACTTTTCTTTCTTCTAACATTATGTCTTTTTTATTATCTTGTGGCATATAATAACCTCTTATTGTTTATAACTGTATTAATAAATATCAACTTAATTACTAAATCGATACAATTTTTTTTGTTAAATCGTTCCATTTTTTATACTGATGATAATTTCCATTACCTAATCGTTGAAACATAAATTCTGGTTTTGTAATATCAATTTTGAAATCACTTTTTTCTATCTCGTCATACATCAATTGATACTCTTGTGCAAATGATACATTTACTTTTGTTTTACTTACTTGTCGTAATCTTTCCAATACTGAATAATCCCATTTAAAGTGGTGAACTTGTGTAAAGTTTTTTTCAATCGGATATCGTTTATCGTGTTCTCGTTGACAAGATGTAGTTCCGTCTGGAAATTGAACATAGTGTTGACCCGATGAAACCTGAACCTTTCCTTTCATCATTGTAACTTTATTTGGACAAGCATAACTTAGTGGATAACGAAAAAACCCTGCTTCTGGCATTTCTTCCCAGACATTTGACTCCTTGGTGATTTTAGGAAAGTTTCCGTTGTATCCAATTCTGTCTACAAATCCACCTGTAACAAATTCATATCCAAATTCTTCACACTCTTGAACAATAGTTTCTATTGGTTTAGAATATAATTGCAATTCGTCATCATCTGCTACTATCCACCAATCGTCTGGTTTCAATAATTTAACTCTATTATAGTGTTCCGTTACTCGTTCCCAATTAAATGGTTCATCAATAATAATTTCGTGTGGTTGTAAATTAAACTTATTTAAAATTTCTAAACCTTGTTCAATGATTGGGTCTTTTTTATGATGTGCATACAAAACTACAAATATCTCGTCCATATGTAAATGATAATGATTTAACATATGATATAACATTGTGGTGTTGTGTCCGCAGATTGTAACTAAATTCATTCAAATCCCCAAAGTGTATGTGTTGTAGTATTCTTATCTATATTTTTTAAAAAGTTATTCCAAGTTTTTTTAAAGTCTAAATAATTTTTATGTGTTTTTTTCCAAACTGCCTTTTCATCATATTGACTATCAGTCATATGACCCCATTGTAAAATTTTGTGATAGTGGGTTCTAACTTCCGGTATGTTGTTTAGTCTTTTTTTTAGATTTTCAAATTTAGTTAATTCTTTATAGTTTTCATCTTGAATTACAAAGCTTAAAGTAATTCTTTGTAAATTTAATGTGTTGATATAATCTAAATTTTTCATCAATAAATCCCAATCACCATTTCTTCTTACTTTTTTATAAGTTTCTTTTGTTCCAGCATCAATAGATATTTCAATGGTCTTTACTAAATCGTGAACATTACTCATTGATTCCCACATTGGTTCTGTCCAAAGATTTGCATTAGTATGTAAATGTATCATACCGATATTTTTATATTTTGATTTATCAAATGTTTGTAAAAAGTTTCTAAAAAATGGACTTGCAAAAGGGTCTCCAGAACCTGTTATATATAATCTGTATGCGTCTTTGATAATTTGATTAGTAACTATATTGTGTATTTTTTCTATTTTTTTGTATTCTTCATTTTTTGGTGAACACATATATAACTCATTTCTACAACTTGGACAAGATAGATTACAACTTCCGTCATAACAAAAATTAACCACAAGAGGCCCAACATCATCAATAGTTTTAAATTTTCTCCACAAAATATCTATTTCATCTTTATTAAATACTGGTGAACCTGGTGTTAAGTTGTCTGATAATAAATGTGAACAATTTTTTTCTATACAATTTTTAAATGTAGAGTCAATCATAGATTGTCTATATTCTTGTGCTATTTCTCCATTCCAAACTTCTTCCCAAGATTGTTCTAATATATTACCCATTGGTTTTGTAATCCAGCTTGGACAACAATTCCAAACCTTACCATCTGAGTGAACTTCTACAAACGACCAAGGTTGTCTACAAAATCTATTATTCATTTCTTTCTCACCATTGTTAGTCCTGTTGAACTTGGAAAGTCTTTTTCTATTCCATAATTAAATAAGTTTAATATTTCAAACTTATCACTATCTAATGTTTTAATAAATTCACTCGGTCCTGATAAATCGTAGTCTTCGTGTTCTTTGGTTTCTACAAAATTATCTACATAACTTTCATCTGTATCGTGAATCATTATAATTCCATTTTCACTCATTATTTCTGAATACAAATCAAAGTCTTTTTTTACACCCCCTAAACTATGGTCGGCGTCTATCCATAATAAATCAATTTTCATATCTCGTTTAATGAAATATTCATAGTATGCTTTTTCTGTTGTAATGTGTAACCATTCAGAGTTAAAATTAGTTCTGTAAAAACTATCTTCATCGGTCCAATCGGGTGCACCATTAACTCCGTTTACCGCATCCACTAAAATAACTCTTGAATCGTTCGTATCAAATCCTTCGTATTTTAAATCTTTAAGACAAGTCCACATAATTCTTGGAACAAACCCACTACCACTACCTAAACAAACTGATAGTTTTGGTTTGAAAAAATACATCATAGAGTATAATATCATTCCGTCTCCAAGGTGTTTGTTTGTAGCACCATGCGACCAACGATAACGGAATTCTTCTCCGGCATTCGTAGTGATTTCTTGTTCTATGTATTCGTGATTGAGTATTGTTGTTTTCATAACCTTTTATATAAATAGTATATAAATTATGTAAAATTCAAAGTAATATCCATATCTGAGTTTGTTACTCCATTGTTCGTAAATGAAATTACTGATGTTCCTGTTCCGTCTCCACTACCTGCTACTACTGCTTTAAATGTTAAGTAAAGTGTTCCTGTTGTAAAAGAAATACCTGTTACTGGAAACGATACAAACCCACTACCACCATTGTCGGTTCCACTTGTTCCTGGATTTCCACTTGTTGACCAAGCAACCGTTAAAGTTACTGCTCCTGCACTTGTTTGGTCGTTTGATATAGTTGTGGTTCCACTTCCATTTGATAATTGTATTGTTCTGTCTCCGTCAGTAATGTGTGTATCTCCCAATGAACCTGCGAAAGTTTCATCACCTGGTGCGGTTGACCATTGGGTTGTTGGATAAGTTGGTTCTGAATTACTTCCTTTATTGTGAACTAAGAAAGTTTGTCCAATATAAAAGTCATCTGGTTCTACATCTAATTGAACGACTTCGTATCCGTCATCATCAATGTGTTGTTCCAATGATGAAATCACCACTTCGTTTCCGTCTTTGTCCATTAAGTAATCACCGATTGAAAAATTAGGTGCTGTTTGCCAAGTCCAATTTTCATTACCGGCTTGTCTGTATAACATATGATGTTCACCCGTGATATATTCTGAACCACTATTGATATCATAGTAATGTGTAGAGAATTCATATAAAACTCGTTGAACACTTGATGAGTGTTGAGTGAAACTACCTGTTTGATTAAATCTGTCATTTTTCCAATCACCAGAACTTTCATCAGTAGAACCTTGTAAAGATACCGAAAGTATTTCATCTCCAATGTTTAAATCTTCTACATTCACTACACTTCCGTCTGATTTACTAACCGGACTACCGAATAATAAACAAGTTGGAACACCACCATAAGTATCCACTACTTCTATTGCTTTTGTTACATTAGTGTTGTAGTTTGTTGCGTGGTCATTGAATCCGTCTGATTGTCCGTCATCATTATACTTAACCTGAATACTTCCTGATTGATTAAAAGTTCCTGCAACTGCTCCACCAGTATTCGTTATACTTGGTGCCGTTACACTTGCGACATAATCTGCTCCTCCGAAAGTTACTCCGAGATTTCCTGTTTTGGTCCAAGTAAAGTTTTCAGTTCTGTTTGCTATTTTAGATAAAAACAATTCTCCTGTTTCACTAAAGTTTACCGTATAGTCTTCTGATGTTTGTTCCCACAAATAAGTAAATCCTGTAACTGAATCAACCGAATCAATTGAAAAAGACGACATACTTGTTTCGGTCGCTGCAGAATTTTGTGCAGCCAATGAAGTATTGGCAGTCGTATAGGAATCAGTTCCGTCAACTGCTCGTTTTAATTTTCCTAATGATAGATTTTGTCCAGATGTTTTACTCATACTAATAAATATCACTTGTTGTATATTTCAAGTAATTTATCTCTCCATTGTTCTTTATTGTCCCATTGTTTTAAATGTTCTCGTAATGGGAACAATATATCTCGTCTTTCTTGTAATGATAATTGACATATATTGTTGTATTGTTGTTTAAATTCTTTTGGGGTTGATGCTCTAAATGGATAATCATATTTAGGTAACCAATCGTGTGCTAATATCGGTATTTTACCCCAATCCACTGCTTGGAATATTGAGTATCCAAATGGTTCATAGATATGTGCCGAGTGTGATATTCCCCATTTTTGTTTCATAAACATATCGTGTTGTTCGTGTCGGTAATTATATATTTTCCAACTTGATGTATCAAGGTTAAGATTTTGTTTCCACCACTCAACATCATAATTGTCGGTAAAAACTAAACTATCAATA
>Ga0222718_10000927_pt1 | contig 29846 bp, 45 predicted proteins | sample C33_27DmetaG_FD_165045 | JGI IMG/M metagenome (GOLD analysis project Ga0222718, IMG submission 165045) | Estuarine water microbial communities from San Francisco Bay, California, United States - C33_27D | ecosystem: Environmental > Aquatic > Marine > Unclassified | place: USA: California...
AAATTGCTGTGGCTGGTCAGATCTATAATGGTGAAGATCCAGAAGAAGATGATGATTTAGAATTTGACGAAGAAGATTTGGAATTGGATGACGACGAGTTAGACGAAGAGTAATCACAATGCCAAGTAAAGCCCTGTTTTTAAGTAAATTAGCCAGAGACGTCAATACCACTGGTGACCTAACATCCGCCAGAATTGTTAGTGGTGCATTGGGTGGTGGTGGTAGTACTACCACCGTATATGACTCGGCTGGGCTGTTGCCATATGTGGGAAACACAGCTGGGGATCAGGCGTTTATTAATTCCAATAATAGACTGTATCTCTGGCAGGGTGCAGGTTGGTATAATGTTGCATTGATTAATAAAAACCCTATTATTTCATCAGTGACAGATGCTTCGGATAATACTACGCCATTTACATTAGCAGATGATGGTTCAACACAAACTATTATTACAATTGTAGCAACTGACTCCGATGGTGATTCACTTACTTACAGTGTCACAAAAGGATCGGGTTTCGATAGTATCGCTACAATAAGTCAGGATTCTTCTGTATTCACAATTAGCCCATTCGGTGAAGGTTCAGTCGAATTCACCACGAAATCTGCAGATCTTACGTTTTTAGCTACAGACGCGGTCGGTAATACAGCTACTAGTGTTAATTCTTTTACATTATCATTTACTCGTTGGGATCAAAATGGTGGTACGATAGTAATGCATTTTCCAGAGACTGGTGACCCATCAAATCCTAGCAGCTACTTTGAAACGGAGCTAGACCCTCCTGCGACTACTATTGCTTACCCCTCTCACGACCAATGGGAGCTTGTAAACGGCGCATTAGTGCAGCGAACTGAGACAGAGCGTTATCTGATACATAACGGTAACTATTCCCAATACGAAACAAATAGCAATAATGCTTTTTCTGTTTTTTGGTGGTCCATTGCAGATACAGGGTTGGTCGGGTCGGCGGCTGGAGGTGGTGGAAGCGCTAACTGGACAATGAAAACTACTGGAGTAGATTGTGCTGGAGGAACCTCTACTATAAGTTTCATACTACAGGACAATACATGGCATCATTATGCCATGATATCAGAGTCAGGAAGTTTAGCTTGTAAATTCTACAGGGATGGAACATTAATAACAGATGTTACTATGAACGACAATACGGATATTGATCTTCTGTCTTTTGCCCTTAATTCCATAGCGGCTAATAGTAATGACGGGACAGATTATCCATGCGCGTATTCAGATGTTTATCTGATTGACAGTCATGCAGCTGCAACGACAGACTTTATACCACCTACGCGGACCGCAACCTTTACTGGATTTTAATAATAGTTGTATTTAGTTGAAAACTTAAAACATATAAATAATTACGTAAAGAAAAGTTAATATGAAATACTTCACAGAACTTAGAAAAAAAATGCCACCTGGAGAACACGTAAGAGACTTCAAGGTGGATCGTGTTTCAGTAATGATTCACAAAGATAAAGGTAAGTTTGTTGCGTATGTTGATGGTGACAGACTTGATGCTTATAGATCACAAAAAGAAGCAGAGAAAGCTGCTACTCAATTTGTGAAACAATACGGACAAATGAAATGAAACTTATTGCCGAATACACGGACCAGAATCTCGAAGTTCTTACTGAAGCCAAAGAAGGTGGCGGTAAGAAATATTCGATTGAAGGAGTCTTTGCTCAAGCAGAGCAAAAGAACAGAAATGGTCGTGTATATCCTATGCCTGTTATGGAAAAGGCAGTCGGTAAATATGTCGACGAACAAGTTTCAAAAGGTAGAGCAGTTGGTGAGTTAAACCATCCAGATGGGCCAACTGTTAACCTAGATAAAGTTTCTCACAAGATCGAATCTCTTAATTTTAAGGGAAACGATGTTGTTGGAAAAGCGACAATACTTGAAACTCCTATGGGGCAAATCGTAAAGGGTTTACTCGATGGCGGGGTCAGGGTTGGCGTTTCAACTCGTGGTATGGGAAGTTTGCAGCGTGGCGGTAGTGGCATGGTCGTAGGACCTGATTTTATGCTTAACGCCGTAGATATCGTTCAAGATCCATCAGCACCTAATGCTTTCGTTAATGGAATTATGGAAGGTGTAGAATGGGTATGGAATAACGGTATTATTGAAGCTCAAACAATTGAAAGAATGGAGACTGAAATTAAGAAAGCTCCACGAAAAGATCTCTATGAGACTCAGGTTCGTGAGTTTAAGAATTTCCTCTCGTTACTCAAATCAAAATAATAGGAGTCAATAATGACTGATCAATATACAGAAGATCAAGAAATTGAACTCCATGATGACGAGAACGAAATCATGGAAGCTCAAGGTCACGATCCCAAGAATGCTGAAGCACAATCAGTAGCATCTGTTGACAAAGCTGGTGATGCAACTGGAACCGCTAAGAAGCGTAAAGGTGACAACACTAAGCAAGATCCAATGCCTAAGACTAAAGCTGGTATGATTAATGCCGCTTATCAAATGATGTCTAAAGCCAAGAAAGAAGACCTGAGTGTCATGCTTTCTAAAATGATGGCCGAAGATTTAGAGTCTGAAGACGAAGGATATGTTGCAGAATCTCCTGAATTTGACTATCAAGCAGACTTTTCTGAAGACTTGAATGCTCTCATCTCTGATGAAGCTACATTGTCTGAAGAGTTTAAGTCAAAGGCGGAAACAATCTTTGAAGCAGCTATTAAGTCTAAGCTGTCGGAAGAAATTGACCGTTTGGAAGCTAAGTATGAAGAAGAACTCTCTGAAGAGATCGAATCTACTAAAGCTGACCTCGTAGAAAAAGTCGATTCATACCTCAACTACGTTGTTGAACAGTGGATGGAAGACAATAAAGTCGCTATCCAGTCTGGTCTCAGAGCTGAAATTGCTGAGAACTTCATGACAAGCCTCAAGGGTCTGTTTGAAGAGTCTTACATCGATGTTCCTGATTCCAAAGTCGACCTCGTTGATGACCTAGCAGATACTGTCGAAGAACTCGAAGAGTCTCTGAATGCAACTACTGCAAAAGCCATCGAACTATCTGAAGAATTGGAAGGCTATAAGCGTGACGCGATTATTCGTGAATCAGCTCGTGGTCTTGCAGCAACTCAGGTAGAGAAACTGAAAGCTCTTGTTGAAGACGTGGATTTTGAAGACGAAGAAACTTTCGCTATGAAAGTAGAAACTGTCAAGAATTCATACTTTAATAAAGAAGTAACCGAGTCAAGAGAAGCTGAATTTGTAGCTACTGAAGAACAGGGACAATCAGTTGTTTCTACTTCAAGCTCAATGGATGCTTACTTAACAGCTCTTACAAAGACCTCAAAATAAGAAATAAGGAGTTCCAAAATGGAATCATATGATCGTTTGATCGAAAAATGGTCTCCAGTGCTTGATAACGAAGCTGCTGGCGAGATCAAAGATAACCATCGCCGTGCTGTTACAGCCGCGATCCTCGAAAACCAAGAACGTGCTTTTGCTGAAGAAGCTTCTCAAGGGCAAGCTCTTTATGAAACAGCTCCAGCTAACAACACTACTTCAGCTGCAAACTGGAACCCAGTTCTGATTGCACTTGTTCGTCGTGCAATGCCTAACTTGATGGCATATGACGTATGTGGTGTTCAGCCAATGACGGGACCTACTGGCTTGATCTTTGCCATGAAGTCACGCTATAAGTCAACTATTGGAACAGCTGGTACTCCAGGTTATGTTGCTAACGGTGACGAAGCATTGTTCAACGAAGCAAACACTAACTTCTCTGGTGACTCAACTGGTAACCATGATTCATCACCATCTGGCCTTCTTGGCATTGCTGATGATTCACCATCAGACTCATCTATCAATGATAACCGTGACACGGCTAACTTTGGTGGTGGTATGCCTACATCGTCTGCAGAAGGTTTGGGATCTACTACAGCTCCTGATAATTCTTCTTTCAACGAAATGGGCTTCACAATCGAGAAAGCTACAGTTACAGCTAAGTCACGTGCATTGAAGGCTGAGTACTCACTTGAACTTGCTCAAGATTTGAAAGCGATCCATGGTTTGGACGCTGAGACAGAACTTGCTAATATTCTGTCAACTGAAATCTTGGCTGAGATCAACCGTGAAGTTATTCGTACTATTAACTCACAAGCTAAGACTGGTGCTCTCCAGGCTAACACAGCTACTAACGGTATCTTTGACTTGTCAACAGATGCTGATGGCCGTTGGTCAGTTGAGAAGTTCAAGGGCTTGATCGTACAGATCGAGCGTGAAGCAAACGTAATTGCAAAAGAAACAAGACGTGGAAAGGGCAACTTTATTGTTTGTTCTTCTGACATCGCTTCTGCACTTGCTGCTTCTGGTATGCTTGACTACTCACCAGCTATGTCAACTAACTTGAATGTTGACGACACTGGTAACACATTCGCTGGTGTTCTTAACGGACGTACTCGCGTATACATCGATCCATATGCGGCTACTGACTATGTCACAGTTGGTTATAAGGGTACTAACCCATATGACGCTGGTCTCTTCTATTGCCCATACGTTCCATTAACAATGGTTCGTGCGGTTGGAGAAGATACATTCCAGCCTAAGATCGGCTTCAAGACTCGTTACGGCATGGCTTCAAACCCATTCGTTGGAGCGACTCCTGCTGACGGTCTTGCAACGGTTAAGACTAACCAATACTACAGAATCTTCCGCGTAGACAATATCCTCGCTTGATTCTAGTTTAATAATAATAATGTTTCTCCTTTGAATATTAGGGCTTCTTCGGAAGCCCTTTTTTTTAGGTATAAATAAACCTATGGCAACATTAACTACAAACATCAATTATCTTCAGCCCACCAGTTTTAAGCTGGTGCTGGATCGTGCTAACTATCCAAATCTGGAGTTCTTCTGTCAGAACGTCACCCATCCTGGTATGTTGTTCAGTGCAGTTGAAATGCCCTATCAAAAGATAGGTGGGGTACCTTTTCCAGGGGACAAGTTAGTTTTCAATGAACTTTCTGCAAATGTTATTCTCGATGAGGATATGCAGGGCTACGAAGAAATGTACAATTGGATTCGCAGGTTACTTGATACACCTGTAAAGAATCCACTTGATAGAACAGCAACAGTTGTTCCAAGTTATGCGGACATTACATTGCACATTTTGTCAAGTCATAACAATACGACAAAACAGGTTCAATACAAAGATTGTGTACCTACCTCACTAGGGGACATTCAATTTGAATCTACCTCCACTGGCGATACGTTCATCACTTTCAATGCATCGTTCAGGTTTTCTTACTTCGAATTGAAGAGTATAAGTAGTACAGGAGAAATTACTAATTCATTTAGTATAACAACTTGATTATAGGAATATTATGCAACTGGATACTATTCTCACTATGTGGGAAGAAGACTGTAAAATTAATGGAATGAGATTAGATGATGTTTCCCGTGATACACCAAATCTTCATGCAAAATATTTAAGACTTTTAACAGAAGCTAAACTTCAATTGAAAAGGGCTGAGCTTAAACAGAAGTCTTTATTAAAAGATAAGTGGCTTTACTATAATGGTAAAATGACACAGGAAGAACTTGAAGAAAGGGGTTGGGATCCAGATCCTTTCAATGGACTGAAAGTCATGAAAGGGGAAATGGAACATTATTATGATTCTGATCCTGAGATTCAAAAATCAGAAGAGCTTGTTGAGTATTGGAAAACCACTAAAGATACACTAATAGATATAGTTGACAATATCAAGTGGAGACATCAAACAATAAGAAATATGATCTCTTGGAAACAATTTGAAGCGGGTAGCTAATGGAATTAAAAAAAGAAACCAAAGAGCTTCACCACTCAGCTGAAAAACATCCTATTGGTGCTTCTATGGCAGATGGTACTATCTCAGCTGAATGGTGGGCAGAATGGATCAGTGCATTAATTACCATTCATAAAGTAATTGATCCTTTAAATCACTCCTCAATGAGTCGAGTCAAAGAACTACAAGCTGATTACAATGAGCTTGACATTGAGTGTGAACCGAATCAAGCAGCCGAAAATTTTACACGAACATTAACTGATCAGAAATCTATTGATGCAGCTACATATGTTTTCACGGGTGCACATTTAATGGGTGGTGCAATGACTGCTCGTGCACTTCAGGGTAGGCTACCATCAAGACATTTGGAATGGAAGGATCGTAAAGAAACAGTACAACATTGGAATCCATTAAGATCAGATGTGAGTATAAAAGACGAAGCAAACAATGCATTTAAGGCTGTGATAGATATTCTAGATGAAATTATCAGAAGATATCCGAGTAAGTAAAGTCAACCATTCTATTTTAAGGATAGAGTGTGATTTTGGTCAGGCTCAAGAATTGAATGAGTTCTTTTCCTTTTTCGTTCCTGGCTACAAGTTCATGCCAAGTTTCCGAAATAAGGTTTGGGATGGTAAGATTCGTCTATTCAATGTTAGAAACTATACTCTACCCGCTGGACTCATCGATCATCTCGAAAAGTTTGCTACACAACGTGGATATACCATAGAGAGTGAGAAAACTGAATATGGATACCCTGATGATGCTGCCCATAATGAAAACATAGATCCAAAAGAGGTAATTGATTTCATTCATAGTATTAATCTTCCACACGAGATACGTGACTATCAGTTTGATGCAGTTTGTAGGGGATTGGAAAAGAAAAGAGCAATCCTTGTGTCCCCGACTGGATCTGGTAAATCTTTAATAATTTATGTATTATTACGTTATTATTTAACAAAGGTTGCAGAGAATTATCAAAAAGTGTTAGTAGTTGTTCCTACTACATCTTTAGTAGAGCAAATGGCTAATGACTTTAAAGACTATGGTTATCCACTAGAAAATGTCCACAAAATCTATTCGGGTAAAGATAAAGATACAGATTGTTCTATTATTATTTCTACATGGCAAAGTATATATAAACTGGGCGGTGGATGGTTTGAACAATTTGGAATGGTTATTGGTGATGAATGTCATGGATTCAAATCAAAATCACTAACGTCAATTATGAACAAGTGTACCGAGGCAGGATATCGTTTTGGTACTACTGGCACATTAGATGGGACACAAACTCATGAGCTCGTACTCCAAGGACTTTTCGGAAGAGTCCATAAAGTTACTACCACCAGAACTTTACAAGATAATGATACATTGGCAAAGCTGGAAATCAGAAGAATCGTACTCGGATACAAAGATGAAACTGATTTCGGAAAACGCTCATACCAAGATGAAATTGACTATATCGTAAGACACGAAAAGCGTAACAATTTTGTTCGGAATCTGGCTTTAGACCAAAAAGGCAATACACTCGTCCTGTTTCAATTTGTAGAGAAACATGGTAAAATATTATTTGATTTAATTGAGGACAAGGCACATAATGACCGAAAAGTTTTCTTCGTCAGTGGGTCAACAGATACATCGGATCGCGAAGCTATTAGAAAAATCACAGAAAAGCAATCCGATGCGATCATTGTTGCTTCCTTGGGGACCTTTAGTACTGGTATCAATATTCGTAATCTTCACAATATTATTTTTGCAAGTCCAAGTAAATCACAGATCAGAGTCCTTCAATCAATCGGAAGGGGTCTTCGTAAATCAGACGACGGGAGAATCACTCAATTGTATGATATCACGGACGACCTTTCAAACGGATCCTCCCAACAAAATTTTGCTTTACTGCATTCCTACGAGCGACTAAAAATGTACAAGACTGAAAACTTCATATATAAAACATATAAGGTTGAGATTAAATAATGGATCTAAAACAATTCAAATTAATTAATGGTGATGAAGTTATCTGTGAGGTCTTAGAATATGATTCTAAAGATAACTCTCAAATGGTTGTTACAAAAGCCTTGAAAATTGTTTCACTAGACGATATAGACGAGAGTATGAGATATTATACATTTAAACCATGGCAGTTGATGAATAATAATCCTAGTGCACTCCATATTCTAAATTCCCATCATATATTATCACAGACAATCCCAAGTAAGGTTGCAATGCAGTATTTTGATGATGTTATTAAAGAAATGTCAAACGAGGATGAACCAGAGTTGTACATCCGCGATTCAGAAGATCCTGAGTTTATTGAACCTCCAACGGATATTGTGCATTAGTATATTCACTCCCCCCAAGACAACAATCTTATTTTACACCATAAATTAAAATTGGTCAACAATTATTTTTAGTGTTTACTTTATTATTTTTTTAGCGTATAATATACGCAGTATTTTATTAAATGGAGTTTGAAGTGGCCAAGAAAGAAAGCATACATTATGTAAATAATGCTGATTTCTCACAAGCAGTCGTTGATTATGTAATGGAGGTTAATAAAGCAAAAGAAGCTGGTACTGTTCAACCGATTGTTCCAGATTATATTGCTGAATGTTTTTTGAGAATTTCAGAAGGGCTATCACATAAGCACAATTTTATTCGTTATACATATCGCGAAGAAATGGTGATGGATGCTGTTGAAAATTGCCTCAAGGCAATATATAATTACAACATTGAAGCTGCTACGCGAACTGGTAAACCAAATGCATTTGCTTATTTTACACAGATTGCTTGGTATGCATTTCTTCGAAGGATTTCTCGTGAGAAGAAGCAGCAGGATATTAAAATCAAGTATCTGACCAGGGCCGATATCGAGGACTTTATTGAAGGGTATGACGCAGCTGCTGAGGGATCATCGGCGGTAACAAACTATGTTGATCAGCTCAGAGAACGGATTGATAAAGTAAAAGATCAAGATCAAAGAGTTAAAGAATTTGCGAAAGAAGAGAAGAAACGAAAGAAACGAGCTGTTCATGCAGATTCTGATTTGTCGGAGTTTTTAGAATGAGCTGGGAAGCACCTATTGCAACAGACTCAAATGGTGAACTTATCTTAGAATTTCCTGATGATATGATGGAACAACTTGGATGGGAAGTTGGTGATAATTTATTATGGGAACAATTAGATGATGGAAAATGGAGTTTAAGAAAAATTGAAACTAGCAATTCTCAATGACACACACTGTGATGTCCGTAATTCTGCGGATATCTTTCTAGAAAATCAAAGAATATTTTATGAAGAAGTATTCTTCCCGTATTGCTTAGAGAATGATATTAAACAGGTTGTTCATTTAGGAGATTATTATGACAACCGGAAATCGATTAGTATCAAAGCTCTAAACTATAATAGAAAGGTCTTTCTTGATCCTTTGCGTAATTATGGTATGTGTATGGATATTATTCCAGGTAACCACGACACATACTATAAAAATACCAATGAACTGAACACATTGAAGGAAGTTCTCGGTTACTATATGAATAACGTCCATATTGTTATGGAGCCAACAGTAATGGAATATGGTTCATTAAAGTTTGGTTTGATTCCATGGATCAATAATGAGAACTATCACTCTACAGTCAATTGGTTGCAAAATACAGATGCTAGTATGATTGGAGCTCACCTAGAGCTTAATGGTTTTGATATGCATCGAGGTATGCCTGCTACAACAGGTATGGATCCTTCATTGTTCTCTCGATTTGAGATGGTTCTTTCAGGCCACTATCATACAAAGTCGACCAAGGGCAATATTCATTACCTTGGTAATCAAATGGAGCTTACTTGGTCTGATTGTGGGGATCCAAAGTACTTTCATGTACTCGATACGGAGACGCGGGAACTCCATGCTGTGAGAAATCCCAATATATTATTTCAAAAAGTTGTTTACGATGACACAAAAATAGACTATAATACCTATGACGTTGGAGATCTAAACCATAAGTTTGTTAAAGTTGTTGTTGTAAATAAATCTGATCTATTTACGTTTGAGCGTTTCTTAGATAAGATTCAGTCACAGAACATTTATGAACTTAAAGTGGCTGAAAACTTCCAGGAGTTTCTTGGTGAAAACGTCGAAGATACAGGTATTGATGTAGAGGACACTTCCGAGCTACTTAATACCTATGTGGACAATGTGGATACAGATCTTGATAAGGATCGTATTAAAAATGAAATGAGTGATTTGATGAACGAAGCACAGGCTTTAGATATAGTATGATTAACTTTTCAGTTGTACGATACAAAAACTTTTTAAGTACAGGAAATAAATTTACCGAAATACAACTTGACAGATCACAATCAACGTTGATTGTTGGTCAGAACGGTGCTGGTAAATCAACAATGCTGGATGCAATCTCATTTGGTCTGTTCGGTAAGCCACACCGTAATATCAATAAACCTCAGCTTGTAAACTCAATTAATCAAAAACAATGTGTGGTTGAGGTGGAGTTCAGTGTTGGTAACTCTTACTTCAAAATTGTTCGTGGTATCAAACCCTCTGTGTTTGAGATCTGGAAGAATGATGAGATGATTAACCAGTCCTCTCATGCTAAAGAATATCAGAAGATCCTAGAACAAAATATTCTCAAACTGACACACAAATCGTTTCACCAGGTTGTTGTTCTTGGATCTTCATCATTCATTCCGTTCATGCAGCTTGCATCGGGTCATAGACGAGAAGTGATCGAGGATCTACTTGATATCAATGTCTTCTCGAAGATGAATCAACTTCTTCGTGAAAGGAACAGTGAATTAAAAGACCAATCAAGTCAGGTGGCATATCAATTTGATTTGATCACAGAGAAGATTAAAACTCAGAAGAAATACATCAAAGATGTCGAGGCTTTGAATAAAGAATATGCAGATAAGATTAAAGCGGAGATTGCTGAGCTTGAGACGGAGCAGACTCGACTCACGGATGAAAACACTGAGCTCGGGACGTTCATTGAATCCAATAGCTCGAAAGTATCAGAGACGCTTAGTAAACTTAATTCCAAGCACTCAACACTCAAGGAGCATGAGCATGAACTCAAATCAGAAATCAAAAAGCTCGTTAAAGAAACAAAATTCTTCGAAGGGAATAGCACTTGTCCGACGTGTTCCCAAGATATTGGTGATGAACTCAGGCAGGAAAAAATCACTGAAGCTTCCGCATCCGCCAAGTCGATCAATTCAAAACTATCCTCTATCGATGAAGAGTCAAATAAAGTTGAATCAGATATTGCGGTCGCAAATAAAGTACAGGCGGTTGTCACGAACAAACAACATAACTTACTATCTAACAACAAACGACTCCAACAGATTTCAGAAAGTTTGGCATCTAAGAGAAGTGAGTTGGGAAAAATGCAATCAGGTGGTACCGATCTGGCAGAAGCAGAGGCTACTCTTGAAACCCATGTCGAACAGAAAGATTCACTACAGGAACAGAGACTTCTTCTAAGTGAGCAAAGATCGTACAACGAAGTGATCGGAGAAATGCTAAAGGATACAGGTATCAAGACTAAGATTATCAAACAGTATTTGCCGGTGATTAATAAACTTGTTAATCAATATCTACAGATCCTTGATTTCTTTGTGCACTTTGACTTGGATGAGTCTTTCCAAGAAACTATTCGATCTCGCCATCGCGATGAATTCACATATGACTCTTTCTCAGAAGGTGAAAAACAGCGAATTGATTTGTCCCTGCTTTTTACATGGCGACAAATAGCTAAAATGAAAAACTCTATCTCAACAAATCTCTTGATCCTCGATGAGACATTTGATTCATCTCTAGATGTAGACGGCGTAGAGAATCTACAGAAAATATTATCATCTATAGATGATACAAATGTGTTTGTAATATCCCATAAGGGTGATATTTTAGATGGGAAATTCAGATCGAAGATTGAATTTGTCAAAGATAAGAACTTTAGTAAGATGATAGCATAATATTGTATGCTTTTGAATTGAATTACTGTATAATGTACTACATATTACACACGGAGTAAATAATGGAACTAAGTGAAAACACCCTACAGGTCCTCAAGAACTTTTCTACTATTAACCAGAATCTAATGATCCGTTCTGGTAATACTATTAAGACAATCTCGGAGGCCCGTAACGTACTTGCTACAGCTGTGGTGATTGAGGAGTTTCCTCAAGATATAGGTATCTATGATCTTAATGAATTTCTTGGAGTACTCAATCTTGTTGATACTCCGCGACTAAAATTAGACGAAGGGTTTGGTATCATCTCAGATTCAACCGGACGCTCTAAAGTCAAGTACTTCTGGTCTCCAGAAGAAACGTTGACGACTCCATCGAAAGACATTAACATGCCCCAACCAGATGTCAAGTTTACTCTCGACAATGACACTCTGAATAGGTTGAAGCGAGCTGCTTCAACTCTTGGCCATGAAGAAGTCTCCATCTCTGGCAAGGATGGTGTACTTAGTCTTTCAGTGGTGGAGAGCCAAAACTCTACTTCGAATAAGTACTCAATCGATATCGACGGAGAGTTTGGTGATGCCATATTTAACTTTGTCATAAACATCGCGAATCTCAAGATTCTTCCAGGTGATTATGATGTAAGTATTTCAAGTAAGCTTATTTCAAATTTTTCTCATAAAGAGCACAATCTAAATTATTGGATTGCTGTTGAGAAAACCTCGACTTTTAACTAAGGAGTTAGTATAATGTCTGATCAGACAAAACAACTTGTAGAACTTGCAAATCGTATTTCTCGTTCTACTATCGCAGTCGTCGATGCTGTAACACAACGTGGTGGCTTCAAAGGAGAAGAACTTTCCACAATTGGTCAACTTCGTGATCAATGTGTTCAATCTATTTCTCTTATTGAGAATATTCAGCAGGAAGATGCTGTTAACGTCGAAGACGAATGATACGGGGGCTTTGCCCCCTCCCCTTGATAAATGAGAGTTATATAATGAATGATTTTTTGTGGGCCGAGAAGTATCGACCTAAGACTATTTCCGAGTGTGTCCTACCAGATACTCTCAAGCAGACATTTGAGAAGATTGTAACTGGTGGTGAGTTGCCAAACATGCTCTTTACTGGTACAGCAGGCCTGGGTAAGACTACTGTTGCAAAGGCTCTGTGTAATGAGCTTGACCTTGACTGGATTATTATTAACGCATCTGAGTCGGGTAACATTGACACTCTTCGAACAAAAATTAAACAATTTGCATCAACAGTTTCCCTTCAGGGAGGATATAAAGTTGTCATACTTGATGAAGCAGATTACCTTAATGCACAATCAACTCAACCAGCTCTACGTGGATTCATTGAAGAATTTGCCAATAACTGTCGATTCATTCTAACCTGTAATTTTAAGAATCGAATTATTGAACCACTGCATTCCCGTTGTGGTGTATATGAGTTTAACACGACAAAGAAAGAGTTGGCTCAATTGGCAGCTCAATTTATGAAGCGAGCTACCAGGATCTTAGAAGACGAAGGGGTCAGCTATGATCAAATGACGGTGGCTGATTTAATTATGAAACACGCTCCGGACTGGAGGAGGATCCTAAATGAGTTGCAAAGAAATTCTATTTCTGGGGGTATTGTTGGGTCTCTTTCTGATAACGGTGGATCCGTTGAGGATCTATTAAGATACCTGAAAGCTAAAGATTTCAAAAAGATGCGTTCATGGGTAGCGCAAAATGTTGATGCTGACGCCACAGCTATCTTTCGCTCGATCTATGATCGAATGGGAGAAAAGATTAAGCCCGAGTCAATCCCTCAGCTCGTCTTGATCTTGGCGGACTATCAATACAAGAATGCATTTGTGGCAGATCATGAATTAAATATTGTAGCCTGTATGACAGAGATTATGGCTAATGTGGAGTTTGTATGACTCCATTTGAGTTTCAAAATCAGATTACCTATGGCAAGAAAGATATCATGGGGGATGATCTTGCAGAAAAGGATTACAACAGCTTCATGATCAATCGAGGCTTATCATACTTTCCGGATACAGTCTTAGCAGCAAATGAAATGAACATCCATCACCAGATAGATAATAAACTCCAGTTCCATTTTCTTATAAATATAATCCGTAAGCGGAAACGCTTTTCAAAATGGAATAAGAAAAATAGTAGCAGTGATGTGGAAGTAATCAAAGAGTATTATGGATATAGCGAAGAAAAAGCCCTTCAAGTCCTCCCTTTACTTTCCACTGAGCAAATCGCTATTCTACATAAGAAGGTAGTGAAAGGTGGAAGAAAGTAAACTTGTAGAGTGGAACCCAAGCAAAATGCTTGAGATTACACTTAATGAACCAGATGATTTTTTGAAGGTTAGAGAGACATTGACCCGTATTGGTGTTGCATCCAGAAAAGAAAATAAGTTATATCAATCGTGTCATATATTACATAAGCAAGGTAGATATTTTATTGTTCACTTTAAAGAACTATTCTTACTTGATGGAAAGAAATCTAACTTAGAAGAGAACGATATTGCTCGCCGGAACACAATTGCAACATTGATGTCTGATTGGGGATTAGTTACAATTGAAAATCAACAACAAGCACAACCGGTTGCACCATTAAGACAAATTAAAATTATTTCCTTTAAAGACAAAGATCAGTGGAATCTTTGTCCAAAGTATAATATTGGTACAAAATAATGGCAGAGTTTCCTGATAATGAAACAATTGTAGAAGGATTAGAATCAGTAGAAAATGGAGTGAGAGAATTAAGAGAGGCGATTGGTAATGCTGATATTGTTCAGGTTGCGGATGCTCTGGAAAACATTCTCAAAGCGGTCGACAAGGCCGCTGAATCATTTGCTGTTGACTTAAATGTAGATTGCAATGACAATAAATGATCACTTGAAAAAAATGGTGGAATTGTTTGGGGAAATACCAGATCCAGTCCATCAACCAAAAAAATTTAAATACATGTTAGAAATATATAAGTTCCTTTATATATAATCCTGGATGCGGAATTGTTCCGGTCCTAGTAACATAACCTTGCTTTAATTTAGGAGGTCAATCATGACAGCACAAGGTGTACATGCACTATTCCCACGTTCAGCGTTTGTAGGGTTTGATCATTTATTTGATGAACTCGACCGTGTTGCAAGACATGCAAACGATAACTATCCCCCACATAACATCGTTAAAGTTAACGATACCAACTATCTAATTGAGTTGGCTGTGGCCGGTTTTGCTCGCAATGAGTTAGATATCGAAGTAAAGGATAGGTCGCTGAAAGTAACAGGAAAGCATGAAAATCGTGGAAGAGAATATATCCACAAGAGTATCTCAACCAAGAAGTTTACACGTACGTTCCGACTGTCGGAATATGTTCAAGTAAACGGAGCAGATCTTACAGATGGTATACTTGCTATTGAATTAGAAGTAGTCGTCCCAGAAGAGATGCGTCCTCGCACAATTGACATTAATTCAAACACGCGAGGAGTCACACATGACAACACAAGCAACCCGACTACCCGAGATTCGGAAGCCGTCCTTCTCACTGAAGGATCTACTGAGTCCGGTAACTAAATTCATCGTTCGTATCTATGATGCGTTTGTTGAAGCTCGCCAATTACAGGCGGCAATGGAAACGGCACAACATTTGAAGGCATTCAATAAAGACTTCAAACATATGTCGTATAATGATATCATTCAGCAAATTATGGGTGATATTAAAAAGGATCGTGAGTAATTCAATATTTGGATATTCCTAATGATTATATTATGTAGTTTTGGAAATGCTCACGTAAGACACAAGTCCATTTTGGACACATACACACACAGGAGACACTATTATGTCGAACAAAAATCCATTTGAAATCCGCGCAGAAATGCTAGCTATGGCCAAAGACTACATGGACCAAGCATGGCATATGAATGTTGAGTTTACTCGCCAATTGGTAGAGCAAAACAAAGCAACTGCCGCAGAAATGCAAAAAGCTCTTAATCCATATTCTATGGAAGAGTTGATGGAAAAGGCTAAGGAAATGTATTCCTTCGTATCAAAGAAGGACTAAGCCATGTGGCCTTATACCAAAGAAGAATATGATGAATTCTTTGGATAATTAAACGAGGAGTCCTTCGGGACTCCTTCTTATAGGAGAAAATATGAAGTTAAGTAAGAATTTTAGTTTAGCAGAATTCACCAAATCACAGACTGCTGAACGTAAAGGTATCGATAATACTCCACAGGGAGATCATATGGATGCAGCAGTCGCTCTTTTCGAAAATGTTGTACAACCTGTACGAGATCACTTTGGTCCTACTGTGCTTAATAGTGGTTATCGCTCCCCTGAGCTTAATGCTGCTGTCGGTGGATCTGCTACGAGTCAGCACTGCAAAGGTGAAGCAGCTGATATCGAAGTACCAGGAGTTCCAAACGCGGATCTCGCAGAGTGGATCCGGGATAATCTCGATTTCGATCAACTCATTCTTGAGTTCTATACTCCAGGTATCCCTGATTCTGGTTGGGTGCATGTTAGCTATAAAGCTGATGGAGATAATCGTAAATCTATTTTAACTGCTTCACGTATTGATGGTAAGACTGTCTACTCAGAAGGTATTAATGCATAATGGCTGCTAAATCTAGCATGGGCGTCGCATGGCGCCCTGAATCTTTTAAGAAAGGAACCTCTATTGGTAGAGGAACAGTTAAAACTTCTTCTATGAATAAAGCAAAGAAGAGATCACACAAGACATACAGAGGACAAGGGTAATGGAAGGTAGACCAGTACCTAACGTGACTTTCAAGAAGAGAGTCCGTGATGAATCTATCGGAGGGGATAATCCATTCAAATGGGTAGACGTAGAAACAAAGGATATTTTCCTGGGCAATCGTGTCGTAGTGTTTGCGCTACCGGGTGCGTATACACCCACTTGCTCTACATATCAAGTGCCGGGTTTTGTAGCACAACACGATGTTATCAAATCTCATATGATTGATGTGATCTATGTGTTATCGGTAAATGATACTTTTGTTATGCGTAAGTGGATGCTTGAGCAAGACTGTGCTGGTAAGATTGATTTTATTCCTGACGGTAATGCAGAGTTCACAAAAGAAATGGGAATGGCTATCAACATGTCAGCCGTTGGATTTGGTACTCGGTCACGCCGATATGCTATGGTTGTAGATAACGGTGTCATTGAAAAAATGTTTGTAGAACCAGATGCAACAGCAGATGATCCGGATCCTTATGGCGAATCATCACCAGAATCAGTCTTAGAATATCTTCGTGCAAAGGTAGATGTAGTCTATGGCTAAGACGTGGCATGGCGGGAAGGGGAGCGATCCCCGTCCCGTCGATCCTAAAAAGTTTTCTGAAAACTGGGATAAAATTTTCAATAAAAGGAGTTCCCCACCTGAAAAAAATGATGTATAATACCCAATCATTATGGAGAAACTATGTCATTTTATACATCTGTATATAAATACGGAAACACAATCTACTGTCGAGGCTACGACGATCATGGCAAGCGCTTCACTCGAGTAGACCGAAACTTCAGACCCACCATACACAAATCTGATCCTAATGGAGATTGGACAGCTCTTGATGGAAACAAGGCCATCACGCGTGAGTTTGATTCTATTAGCGATTGCATCGAATACATAAATGACAAGAAGGATGTTGTTAACTGCAAATTGTATGGCAACGACGACTTTGCTGCTCAGTATCGTCAGAAGCATTGGCCTGGTGAAATCAAATTTGATCGGAACATTATCAACGTAACTACAATCGATATCGAGGTCGCCTCTGATGATGGATTTCCTCATCCGGAGAGAGCTGACCGAGAAGTTATCTCAATTACCTGTAAGAATAATATCGATAATATCTACTACGTGTGGGGTCTGTACGACTACGACACAAGTAAGTCTATTATGAAAGATAATGTTGTCATGTATCAAAAATGTAATGGTGAAGCTCAGCTGCTAATGAAGTTTCTCGATTGGTGGTCCGATAGTCAGAACACACCAGATGTTGTTACAGGTTGGAACAGTAAACTGTTTGATATGGTTTACCTGGTCAATCGAATTACTAAAGTCATTGATAACAATGATATTGGAAACCCTGGACATTTTACAAATAAACTATCACCCCATAAAATAATACAATCCAGACCATTAACAATCAATAATAAAACAATTGCTAACTATCAGATTCGTGGTATCATGCTTCTCGACTATCTTGACCTGTTTAAGAAGTTTGGATATTCGTACGGAGCTCAGGAGTCGTACCGACTAGATCATATTGCTCACGTTGTTCTCAGAGAACGTAAGTTATCGTACGAAGAGCATGGATCATTGTTTACCTTGTACAAGCACGACTTCCAGAAGTTTATTGATTACAACATAAAAGACGTTGAGTTGGTAGACCGACTCGAAGACAAGCTTGGGTTGATTACATTGGCTATGACTATGGCATATCGAGCCGGAGTCAACTATGATCAGGCATTCGGAACAACATCGATCTGGGATACATACATCTATCGTGTTCTTTACGATAGAAAGATTGCAATTCCATTCCGCGGACCTCCACAAGAGAAAGCTGACCTAGGTGGTGGTCATGTCAAAGATCCTATGGTCGGCCGACATGACTGGATCTGTTCATTTGACTTGAACTCTCTGTATCCTCACTTGATTATGCAATACAATATGTCACCAGACACTATTGTGCCACATCGTGTACCAGGAGTTACAATTGAAGGAATCCTCAACAATTCAGTACAGAACGATACGGAATATGCAATGGCCGCTACTGGTCAGTGTTTCAGAAAGGACAAGCGTGGCTTCTTACCTGAAGTCGTCGATCAACTTTACGCCGACCGCAAGCAGACGAAACAGAAGATGTTGCAGGCTGAACAGAGACTACAGAATCTCCCAGCTGATAGTACACCCCATGACAGATATGCATTAGAGAAAGAGATTGCGACTCTTGATAATGCTCAACAAGCTAGTAAGATTCTGATGAACAGTCTTTATGGGGCATTGGGTAACATTCACTTTAGATACTTTGATCTTCGGATTGCAGATGCAATTACATCGTCTGGTCGTCTCTCTATTCGATGGGCAGAGAAGTATGTTAATGGATATATGAACCAACTGATTGGTACAACAGATACTGATTACATTGTTGCCATCGATACAGATTCCCTGTATATTAAGACTAATAAACTAGTTGATAAATTTAATCCTAATAATCCTGTCAAGTTCCTAGATAGTGTTTGTAGAGATAAGTTCGAGCCTATCATTGCAAATGGCTATGACGAGCTGGCCAGGCGAATGAATGCATACGAGAACAAGATGGTGATGAAGCGAGAGGTGATTGCCGATCGTGGTATCTGGACTGCAAAGAAGAGATACATTCTCAATGTGCATAACAGTGAGGGTGTTCAGTATGCTGAACCGAAGTTAAAGATTATGGGTATTGAGGCAATCAAGTCGTCTACTCCAACTGTCTGTCGAGATGCTCTGAAGAAACTATTCAGGGTCATCATATCATCGACAGAAGAAGAAACTCAGAAAGAGATTGCAGACTTCAAGGCTGAGTTTATGTCGCTATCGCCAGAAGACGTTTCGTTTCCGAGGGGTGTCTCGAACCTCACCAAATGGGTAGATTCTGAACGTAAAGATATCTATCAGAAAGGAACTCCTATCCATGTTCGGGGTGCTCTGACATATAACCATCACATCAAGAATATGGGACTGGAGAAGAAGTATCAATTGATTCAGGATGGAGATAAGATCAAGTTTTGTTATCTGAGACTACCGAATTACATTAAGGAGAATGTAATCACATTTCCAGACTATCTGCCGCAGGAGCTGAGGTTGGATAAATATATTGACTATAATAAACAATTTGAGAAGACATTTCTCGAACCCCTTCGTTTCATTCTGGCTGCAATTGGCTGGAAGGCGGAACAAGAAGCAACACTAGAGGACTTTTTCGTATGATTACACTTAAATGGGAATGCCCAGAATTTCATCAGGAATTTACAGCAGCACGGACTATTGTGCATGAAATTGCAGATGAAGCATCACGTGATGAGATGTTGGACGCGTATGTTGACTTCCTGAAGGGGATAGGCTATAATGTACCAGAATTTAGTCATCTTGAATTTATAGATGAGAAAGGTGCACCAGCTGAAAACAATATTTACTTAGTGAAAAATGACAACTGATATATCATTAACAATTTTCAATAAAATATTTGATAACAAGACTCATAAGCGAATGGACTTCAAGTCCTTCGCTGAGTTTGAGCAGCTGTTGTATAAGTTAGCACAAGTTCCAAGAGAAAGTAAGAAAGACGCTCAACTAATATCCCCGGCCACCTATATACCAGATACAACAAGAGCTAACAACAATGTTGTAGACTGGGGTGGCTGGTGTGCAGTTGATGTTGACGATCATGAATTTAAAGGAGACTTAAAGAGTGAGTTGGATGTACTGGCTGGTGATTATCACTACGTTTGCTATAGTACTGCAAGTAGCAGGAGCGATTCGCCGAAATTTAGGCTTGTATTTCCACTTAGACGAAGAGTTGGAAAAGATCATATCAAACACTTCTGGTACGCTCTCCAATCAAAGCTCGGCGACATCGGCGATCGCCAAACTAAAGATCTATCAAGAATGTATTATATCCCTGGTCAATATCTCGGCGCTGACAACTTTATTTTTACTGGTGGTAGCGTACAACCTATTGATCCAGATGAGTTGATGTCTGAGTTTCCATACTCAGAGAAAAGAGACTCAAATAATTTTATCGATCGTCTGCCAGAGGAAATGCAAAAGCAGATTATTGAACACCGAAAAGCTAAATTAGAAAATACTGGCTACCATTGGACATCGTATCGCGACTGTCCATTCTTCCCTAAACACCTTGAATCAGAATATAGATCAATCACTGGAACTGGTTGGTACCATACGATGTATCGAATTATGGTATCGATTGCTGCTAATGCTGTTAAGCGTGAGTATCCTATCACAGCATCTGAGATAACCCATCTATGCAAGGAGTTTGATCAAGATACAGGCAACTGGTATGCTAATAGACCGTTTGACAAAGAAGCGGACAGAGCGCTTGAATTTGTCTACAAAAACATGTAAAATGGGAATCATGATGAAAGAATACTTATACAGTGAAATATTTAACTCTATCCAGGGGGAAGGGCATTACACTGGTGTACCGACAGCCTGGCTTAGATTCTTCTTATGTAACCTGCAGTGTAATGGGTTTGGGCAAGAGGATCCAACTAATCCGGATACCTATGATCTTCCATACGAGAAAATTGATCTGACAGATATTACTCGTGTTGAGGATCTTCCTGTATTCGAGAAAGGTTGTGATAGTTCTTATACCTGGTCGAAGAAGTTCAAGCATTTGATGGGCAAAGGCACTCCCGAAGAACTAGCCGAACATATTCGAAAAGTTCTTGTAACAGATTCAAACCCAGACGGAGACTTTACACATCCTGTATCTGGTCAAACATCCCATATGTGTTTTACTGGGGGTGAGCCTTTGATGCCCACTAGTCAGGATTGTATTGTGGGAATCCTTGAAGAGTTCAAGGTGATGGGCCAAGCACCCGGTGGTCTTACATTTGAGACGAATGGTACGAAACCGTTGAAGGATGATTTTGTAGAGTACTTTACAGGTCGTGTGAGGAATAGAATTCCTACATTCTTCTCTGTATCTCCTAAGCTATGGACCGTTGCTGGTGAAGATCCTAAGCGAGCTATCAAGCCTGATGTTATTGCTCAGTATCATGATATTGCTCAATCACAATATCGTAGAGATCATGGTCCTTCAGGTCAGCTGAAGTTTGTGATGGGTCCTGAGAAGGAACAGTGGGAAGAGATGGAAAGTGTGATCGCTGATCTCCGAGCCAAGAATGTTTATTGGCCTGTCTGGGTGATGCCCGTTTCTGCCACCGTCGAAGGACAACACGAGGTGGCGGGTGATGTGGCTAAGATAGCGTACGAACGAGGATACAATGTATCAGCTCGGGTACATTGCTACCTATTCGGAAATCAGATCGGGACGTAAGTGTAACATGTTTTCAGGGATATATTTTTCAATGTCTACATGTTGCATTTTACTTGATTCGAGTATGGATTTAATACGATGACAGTTGGCACAAACGGGTTGGCATTTTTCAATTTCCTCCATAACGCGTTCCCAAGCATATCCACCAGTTATCATAGTGGCTATGATGCCCCTCTTACTGGATCGATCAATATGATCCAAATCGAGGCAGAGGGGGTTGTTCTCCCCACAATATACGCAAGACAGTCCAGATTTGTATTCAAAAAACCACTGACGTCTTTTTGTTCTCATTGTTTGTTGGGCTTTGGCCCCAATTGCTTGATATTTGGGTGTAGTTCTATCGACCATGGGTTATTCTCCTATGCATGACCCTATTAGTATATATATGAAAAAAGAGAATTTTAATGAAATTTAAATCAAAAATATATTTGACATACGAGGATACTCTTTCTATGATGAAGAACCTAGAGTATGAAGTGTCAAAGATGAGACCAGACCTAATTGTGGGGATTGCTCGCGGTGGTCTTCTTCCGGCTCTCCACCTCTCTCATGCATTGGATGTTCCGATGGAGTGTATGCCTTGGTCGACACGTGATAATGATATTAAGATGTATTCAGGTACTGTCGATGAAGAATTACAATCGGGCAAGACTGTTGTCTTTGTCGACGATATCAACGATAGTGGTCTAACAATGACGGAGATTAAGGAAGAGTACTCAACATCTCCTCCAATCGATGTACAGCCTCGTACTATGAAGTTTGTGTCGTTAGTGGAAAGGGTAGGAAGTACATTCACAACGGATGCTACTTCTTTACGTATTGATGACGAACGTTGGATCAGCTTCCCTTGGGAGAAGGATTAATGCTACCACTAGAGATATTTGAGCATAAGCGTAGGTGGCTACAAGACCCATTCATAGTGGACATCCACAGTGATTTTAGAATGGCTGCTAAGGATTGGTGTAAGGCTAATGTACCTAAGCAGTCATGGGATGTGAATACATTTACAGAAGTTTACGGTGACCGCTGGTACTTTGAACATCTGGAGGATAGTGAGAAGTTTATGAAGGAGTTTAAGAATGATACTACGAAGCACTAAGTCGTACTACAATCTTCCTGTTGCTCATATGCAATGGTTTGATACAGACGAGCTAGGACGAGAATGTGAGGGACCATGCTCTAAGTGGCACGGCTATGATCGTTCTGTTCATTTTGAGTTTGCTGGTGAAGCTGACGAACATGGATGGATTGTTGGCTTTGGTGATCTAAAGAAAGTGAAAAGTTTTCTTGAGTACTATTTTGATCACACAGCTTTGGCTGGTGCAGATGATCCTCGTATGGATGATATTACTTTGGCTTATGGAGCTGGTCTTGTAGACCTTCGGATACTTCCATATGGAGTATCAATGGAGATGTCGTCGATCTTTATCTGGGAACAGGTCAATCCATTCATTTATTTAATTACTGATGGGCGAGCCTACATCTCTCGAGTCGAGTGTCGTGAGCATGAGAAGAATTCTGCTTTCATTACAATCGATGAAAAGGCTGCTCTCAAGCAAGGTAAGAAGAATGCATCGATCGATAATTACTTGATTGAAAAGCCCCTATGGGACTGGCAGAGTCCAGCTAAAAAGCTGAAAGAGTATAAATAAATGTCTCAAGCAACAAGGTATTCCAGGAGTTGCACTCGCAATGAGTTTTTCCCTGGCCCAGGCCTGACCGTCCTCGCCTCTCCACGGTCGTTAAACATAATCTGAGAAGGAAACAAATATGTCTAAAAGTAATCCTGAACTAGGCCGTGCGGTCAATAAACACCTGGACGCTTGGGGTATCAATACTCCTATCACCGAGATGGTCAAAGCTGATCGTGATGAGAAGATCAGTAAGATTGCCGACCTTACTAAAGAGATGCTCGAAGTACTTGGTCTTGACTTGACTGACGACTCACTAGAAGAAACACCTATGCGTGTTGCTAAGATGTATGTTGATGAGATCTTTTCTGGTCTTCGTTACGATACATTCCCTAAGTGTACTACTGTAGAGAATAAGTTCTGTCACGGTGATGAGTTTGTTCTTGAGAAGAACATTACTCTGTACTCTGATTGTGAGCATCACTTACGTCCTATCATTGGTCATGCCCACATCGCTTATATCCCAGGAGAGAAGGTCCTAGGCCTATCTAAACTCAATCGTATCACTCAATACTTCGCTCAGCGTCCTCAGGTCCAGGAGAGGCTGACACAGCAGATTGCTCATGCAATTGCTTACATTACTGGTAGCCAGGATGTGATGGTTGTCGTTGAAGCAGGTCACACGTGTGTAAGTCAGCGTGGTATCAAGGATACAAACTCAACAACTGTTACGGCATGTTGCCTTGGTGAATTTGGTGTACACAATAGTGAGCTTCGTAAAGAAGTAATGGCAAATATTCGTGGATCTGCGTGATTTGATTGGTGAAGAAGTCTTAGAGAAGTACTTCCGCACTCATGTGATGCCAGACAAGTTCAGAAAGAAAGTTCCTGATGGCATCTATGATTTTGAAGAAATGGAATGTAGATGGCGTGATGTAGTTGTAGATGGTTGCGCCATTTACACTATCTCTAAAATGTGGTTAGATCAAGGTGGGCCTGTTGACCTACCGGAAGAAATGAGGTATCCTTGGGGAACTTATTTGAAATGAGAAATATATTATGAAAAATCTTGAGCACTTGATTACAGAAGCAAATTTGATAGAGACCCTTGACGAGTTGTACACTTTCTGTGATAATATGATAGATCAGTATGTGCGTGGTAAACAAGACAATCATCGAGCGAAGATTCGATCCATTAAGTCAACTGTAGAGATGGGAATTGGTAAGAAAGAATATCTCGAACGTTGGGGTCGTGAGCAATATATGGTGTTTATTAAGAATGTCTGTTTGAATGAGAAGGTGATCTAATGAAATTCTATATGAGAGATATGGTTAATAAAGTGTATTCAATCCCCGATGAATCAAAATGTTGGGTTAAGTTTGGCCAAACGCATCACTCAAATGCTGATGATAGATTCAATCCCGAAGTTGATGATGGATATGAAAAGAACTATGAGGACTGGGATGGAAAAACAGCATTCTCGTGGCCTAATTTATCGCAAACACAAGTCAATATTATTGAACAATTCTTTTTAAATGATCTGTTCCCAGCTACTGGTTATACGAAAGTATGGGTTGAAAAGTATCTTGGATGTGAGGATAATAACAAGTATGATACATGTAGTGGTATTACAGAGCTTAGATTGCTGAGTAAGAAGCAGCGCAATTGGGTGGTTGCTAATATCTATAATTTAAGAGATAATAAACCATTTCATGAAAAATTTCAACCACTGAAGGAAAGGTTAGAGAATGCAAAGTAAAGATTTTATTTGGGTTACGTTCCGTAAGGAAGGTATCCACAAGTATCCTGATGCACCAGAAGGTGTAGAGTTTCTCAGACATCCTCATCGTCATATCTTTCACTTCCGAGTAGAGCTCGAGGTGATGCACGATGATCGGGATGTTGAGTTTATTTTATTTAAACGTGAGCTTGAGGCTCTGTATGATGGTGGCACAATGCAACTCGATTACAAGAGCTGTGAAATGATGGCTCGTGAGCTGGCCGGATATGTTCGAGAGAATTATCCGGATCGTACAATTGCTATTGAAGTATCGGAGGATGGTGAGAACGGCTGCCGTCTAACATTTGAATAAGGATTTATTATGGTTAACTTTTGTCATATTGCACCGACTGCGTTTCTCGGTGCTTTCACTCGTACCAATGGTGCACATCTAATCCTGGCTCACCTTGTTGAGCAGGATCCTGTCTATCGAGACTTCTATGCTAACCTGGATGATGGTAAGCAGAAGATTATGGATAACTCTGCTTTCGAGATGTATAAGCAGGGTCGTCCAATGTACTCCACTGATGACCTTCTTCCAATGGCTGAAGCCTGTAGAGCAGATATGATTGTCATGTCCGACTATCCTGGTGAACATTCGTCTAGGACGATTGCAGCTGCAGAAGAAACAGCTCCGATCTATCATAGAGAAGGATACGATACATTCTTCGTTCCTCAATCTGAGGTAGGTGATCTTGAAGATTATCTGTACTGTATGGAATGGGCTTTAGATGATGGTCGTAATTATGTGGATCGTATTGGTCTTTCTATCCTTGGATGTCCTAATGCATTTGGTGTAGAGAAAGATAACAAGCTTCAGCGGTACATGTCTCGCTATCGTATCCTTGAGTTATTAACACAACGAGGGTATTTCAACAATCATAACGATTATTATGGGATCTTCCATTGCCTGGGTATGGTTGATGGTCCGAACGAGATCTCATTGCTTGAACCATGGCACAAATACATTGCTACCTGGGATTCGTCTGCTGCAGTGTGGGCTGGACTGAATAATGTTCGTTTTGATAACTCTCCTACTGGTCTTGTCAATGGTAAGTTTGAGAAAGAAGTTGAATTTGATTTCCCTGCTAGTCTTGGACCTCCATGGAAAGATGCTGTTGGTATTGACCAATTGAACTCAGTAGTGTATAATATAGACTTTATTGACAAGCTAGTGGGAGCAGAGTAATGGCTTTTGAATGGCACAGAACACACAAGATTCTCGACTGGGTAGAACGAGAGATGACTGAATGTGTTGAAGAATATGTTACAGAATATTATGGTATAGAGTCTGTTGAGGAACTGACTGACGAGCAGTTAGCTGAGCTTGATCATTTTAGAAATGAAGAACTTAATGATAACCATCCTCTTCAGATGGGTTTCTCTAATGTGATCGTGCATGTGGAAAATTTGATATGGGAACGTGAGCAAGAAAATGAAACTGATCAGAGTGACGAATGAGATTAAGAAGAATGTCATAGAGACAGAAACTTGGTACAATGAGGAAAAGAACATATACGTCAACTTCGAGACAGGTTGGCGTTTTGCTACGTATACACTTGGCATGGATGAGGACGTCGAGTTTGAAGCAGTCTATGCTTTGAACGAGAATGGATTCTGTGTTCAGGAATTTGATATCGAAGACATGGAATCCTCTGATAGTTTTTCATTTGATGTCACCGAGGCCTGGTCTCCAAACCAGAAGTTGACTGAAGACCAGGAAACGAGTATAATGTATGAGGTTCTCGAGTTGTGGGAAGAAGATGGCTGGGCAGGACTTGAGAATGCTGGCTGGGATCACCACGATACTGAGACGTGGATATATGGACCTTTAGAAGTAGAAGAGGTTAGTGAATGATTGAATACAAGCGTAATGAAGATAAGATCATCAAAGCGATTCAGCAGTACGTTGACTCAACATACAATGCACACTACAGTGGCAAGTCTGGTCACCAGGTAACTGACGACTGGGACGACATGGGTATTATGAAAGAGGCTTGTATGTCGAATATTATCAAGTACGCAAAGCGCTTTGGAAAGAAAGAGGGATACAATCCTAAAGATGTAATGAAGATTATTCACTACTCGATCTTTTTGTTGAACGAACTTCAAAATGAGGATAGCAATAATGACAATGATTAATATTGGTAGTGATACCAATAGTTCAATGTTGACCAATGTACAAGAAGAGGATGTCCAGCCAAATGCTGTCGACCTTCGGTTAGGAAAAGTATTTAGAATTTTAGAGAATTGGTTCATCATTGACGAGAAGCAGAAGTTACACAGAGGCTCTAAAGAGATTCAACCTGATGAAGAAGGTTACTACAACCTTGAGCCGGGACATTATGAAGTAATCATGGAGAACGAAATTGAAGTAGCCGAAGGAGAGGCTGGTTTTGTTATTACGCGCAGCACTCTGAACCGTAATGGTGTATTCCTTACTTCTGGATTATATGATAGTGGGTATCAGGGGGTCATGGCTGGAGTAATGCATGTGCACATTGGACCGATGAGAATTCAATCGGGAACTCGTATTGGACAATATCTTTCATTTACAGCAGAAGCTCTCCATAAGTATGATGGTGATTACGGCAAAGGAAAAAAGCATGACGAAAAATACGGATAAGCGAGATGTCCCACTAACAGCAAACACTGTATATTGTGTAATGAGAGAAAACGGAAGTCATTACAAAGTTTACTCGAAAAAAGTTCTTGATGCAAAGATTGAACGGGGTGAAATAGCAGATACTGATCGTGTTGTCATCCAGAGGGTTCAATAATGTCAATAATGGATAAACTGAAAAAGAATTCGAAGGTCAAAGAGACATCAATTCTTTCTGAATCTAAATTCTTTACAAGTAAGGATATGATACCAACCAAAGTACCAATGATCAACGTTGCCCTATCAGGTGATGTTGATGGTGGCCTTAGTCCTGGGTTGACTGTTCTAGCAGGTCCTTCGAAACACTTTAAAACTTCTTTTGCTCTGATGATGGCATCAGCCTATCTGGATCAGTATCCGGATAGTGTCCTACTTTTCTATGACTCAGAGTTTGGTTCCCCTCAGGAATACTTTAAGACATTTGGTATTGATACTGGTCGCGTACTTCACACACCTGTAATGAATATTGAAGAACTGAAGTTTGACTTGATTAACCAACTCGAGAATATCGAGAAGGGCGATAAAGTAATCATCATCATTGACTCAATTGGTAACATTGCATCCAAGAAAGAACTCGAGGATACGATGAACGAAAAATCAGTAGCAGACATGTCTCGCGCCAAGCAGTTGAAGTCATTGTTCCGGATGACTACTCCGTATTTGACTATGAAGGATATTCCATGTGTGGCTATCAATCATACATACAAGGAACAAGGACTGTTCCCTAAAGACATTGTGTCGGGTGGTACTGGTGTCTACTATTCAGCAGATAATATCTGGATCATTGGTCGTCAGCAAGATAAGCAAGGAACAGAGATCAAGGGTTATCACTTTGTGATCAATGTGGAGAAATCAAGGTTTGTTAAAGAAAAGTCAAGAATTCCTATTTCAGTCAGTTGGGAAGGTGGTGTTCAGCGTTGGAGCGGTTTGCTTGATGTTGCTTTGGACGGCGGCTACGTTGCTAAGCCTTCTAACGGTTGGTATTGTCGTGTCGACCGGAGCTCTGGCGAGCTTATGGATCCAAAGTCGCGAGAACGGGATACGCTCACTGCTGAGTTCTGGCAACCCATATTGGCAGGAACAGATTTCAAAGAATACATCAAAAAACGATTCTCAATCGTAACGGAGGCTATTGATGACAGAACCGTTGAAGGAGAATGAGGATTATGAACTTGTTCCTGAACAGGATGATCAATGGGCTGTGAGAATCCTCTCTGGACCTTTTATTGAAACTGTAGTACAATATGACACTATAAGATTGGATGGGAAGGAAGGGTGTCTGAGATATAACTTTGAGATTATCTCATCACCCGATCCAGATTTACAGAAAGAGGATCAAGACTTCCTACAGCATGTGACAAATGTTCTATATGCCCTGTTGCTGCAGGGTGTAGAGGATGGAAGTGTGGACTTTAAAGAACAAGTATGAATGCAAACCTAGAACAGACTATTCTACGAAACCTTTTGACTGATGAGAAATTCATGAGAAAGGTTTTACCTTTTATCAAGCCTGATTACTTTGAGGGAATATATCGGATCCTCTTTAAGGAGGCCGGAAAGTTTGTGGCTAAGTATAACAAACTTCCTACCGCCGAATCTTTTCAGATTGAGATTGATCAGTCAGACAGGCTGACGGATGAACAGTACAGAATGTCATCTGAGATCTTACCACATCTATTCTCAAACGAAAAGGTAGACGAAGATTGGCTCAGTGATACTACTGAGAAGTGGTGTCAGGATCGTGCGATCCACAACGCAATTATGGAATCTATTTCTATTATTGATGGTAAACATGAGTCATTAACAAAGGGTGCTTTACCTGATTTATTGAGTAAAGCTCTGGGTGTTGGATTTGATAATAATGTAGGCCATGACTATACAGAAAACGCAGAACAA
>Ga0222718_10000928_pt1 | contig 29800 bp, 24 predicted proteins | sample C33_27DmetaG_FD_165045 | JGI IMG/M metagenome (GOLD analysis project Ga0222718, IMG submission 165045) | Estuarine water microbial communities from San Francisco Bay, California, United States - C33_27D | ecosystem: Environmental > Aquatic > Marine > Unclassified | place: USA: California...
GCGGTGTTGGTTATGCTTGTAATGTCAGTGGTTCACATGGATCATTTAGTGGTACAGCGAGAGCAGGTAGTGGCTACGTTGTTATTGTTTACTAGTATAAATTCCTGAAGAAACTTCAAAATAATTTAATTGATTTAACAAACTGTTAACCTCTTGAATTTTGTTACCATATATATTTAATAGTGACTCATTTAGAGACATTGTTATAAAAGGTTTACAGTTGGTAATAGTTTCTTTGGCTCCTTCGAGTACTTTTAATTCATAACCATTTGTGTCAATATTAATAATACCGATGTTGTTGTATTCATAACTATCAACTGTTTGCTGTTTTACAAGTGTATAATTTTTCTTTGAGTTAATATCTGAAAATCCAGACGAACTATTAGATAGTACACTATTTTTGGTATAATCATCTTCAAATTCTAATATCTCAGTTGAATGTAAATTCCAATCAGTAATGGCTACATGATGTTTATTGAATGTTTTTCCAACAGCATATGTTTTTACAGCATTGTCAAAATTTGCTGTTAAACAATCAAAAGCAATAGTTCCAATTTCCCAAGCATCGATTGTGTTAGAAATATCAGATAAAACACTAGAAGAAAATCCAATTCCAGCGCCGATATCCAACGATCTATCAACAGTATGATTATTGTTTAAGAAAAAAGAAAGATCTAATTTTTTAATATTTGAATAATCAAATGTTTTTGGTAACCAAAAAGCACGGTTATGATCAAGAAATAATTTAAATTGAGAATTATTTCTAAGAATACTACCTTCTTCCAAGTCATTTTCTAATTCAAATTGCTCTACTGTAATTTCTTTCATTGACAAAATGTTCTCTCTTTGTTATAATTATCTATATAGAGATTATAAAAGAGGAATTATGATGTTTAAACCAAAGTATGATTGTATTGCTAGAGAAATAGTACATTTTCCAAACGATATTTTAGAATTGTTAAACAGCAAAGAATTTTACAAGCAATACGAAACTAATCAAAACAGTTTTCCGGGATATACTAACTTTGGAAATCATAAACAAAACCAAAAAGAGAAAGAATTATATGAAAAACTAAATCCTTTTTATGGTGAAATAATTGCTAATTTTATGAAATCAATTAATTATGATTCTGCAGAATATGGCTGGGAATGGTGGTTTCAAATTTATGAGCCCGGTAGTAAAGGATTTACTCCACACGCACACAGCACAGAATGTAAGTTTACTATTAGTTGGTGCCATTTTATACAACCTAGTGATGATTCAAATTTTTGTTGGTATTATGATAAAAACAATATTGTGCCTATTAATGAACAAAAAAATGAATTAGTGTTTTTTCCAGGATGGATATTTCATAAAGTATTACCTAATGTGTACGATAAAAATAGAATTACTATTGCTGGTAATATAAATGTTGTTAAGTCAAACGGTTATATAATTGAAACAGATTAACCGCCCCAACTATTTCTACCCCATTTTCCTATAGGACAAGATACTGTTTGAATTTTAGTTTTAACAGGCATAAAGCAATTACATTTTTCACAAGTTTTTGTCCATGTACGTAGATGCGGACATTTTTTGCAAATATTATAACGTCTTTTTCGTTCTGCTTCAGTGGTTAACATTATATAGGTAACCTTGGACTATCTAAATCTAAACCATTATGTAAACTGTCAACAACTCTTCGAAGATCACTGCTAACGTTACCAATATCGGCCGCCCCGGGCCGAATTAATGGCATCTTATTTGTACACTTTCCTGGAACATATATAAAACTTACAGGTGTTTGTGCTTGTGGAAATAGTTGTCCTTCCGATGTAGGAACAATATAAAAATCAATATCTTTTGCAAAATCTACAACAACTTTTTCCAATACTTCAGGAATAAATTCATTACACCATTCGCAATGTTCTTCTTTAAATAAAATAAAAGTTACTTTATTTCTATCTTTATATGTTTCTGCAAGGTTGACTGCTTCTTTGTATGTAATTTCTTTAATCATAATATTCTCTCTCCGCAACACCAGCCAACCAATGAATATCTTGTACCTTGTGTTACTGGGTTTACTTTATGTGGCCTCGTACTAGGAAATAATAACATAGTTCCTTTTGTGTTCAATGGAATTACTACATCATTTTCCATTACAAATTCACCACCTTCAAAATCTTCATTAAGCAGTATACTAAAACTTAATTGTCTATGTAAACCGGCAAATGGTCCTGCACTAGCATCATATGTTTGACCGTCGTCATCAACATGCCAATCATAGTGATCACCTTCATTATAAATTCCTAACTGTAAAGGTTCTACTCGTGTAAAATTGTAACCCCAGTGATTCAATCTTGTGACATGTGGCATAATTTTTTTGTATGTTTCTATATCATTAATAAAGTATATATCTGTTGAACGCACACTTTTATCAACTTCAACAGCATTGCTGTTGATTACATTATCGTGTTTTTTTATTCCTTTAGTTGTGCCTAATTCTATAATTTCAGCACATTCCTGTGGAGATAGTATTTGTTCTAGTACGTAGGTTGCCATTATTTTTGAAACTTGATGTGATACCAACCTTCTGGTGCAAGATGCTCGGGTTGATTTAATAGTATGTTCCATGCTAGACTGATTCTTACATTAGGTGATTCGCTTTTTCCATAACCATGAATCATATGACTCGGAAACACAATTAAATCTCCTGTTTTTGTAGGTACAGTAGCATGATCAGCATGTATCATGTTTGCTGTATTTGTGTAATTTGTAATATAAGGTTTATGACTTCGGTGTTCTTTTCTAAATGTTAATCCAGGATCTTTTTCATCTGAATAAATGTAGTAAACACCACTTACAATGCTGTTTGTGTGATTATGATAATTTTGATGTCCGTTTGTTGTAGTAAAGTTTAACCAACTACTAGTGAACCAAAATTCATCATACGGTATAGCCGCTATTTCTGTAAGATAATGACGCAAACTTTCTACAATAAAATCACGTATAGGTTCTAAAACCTTGTAATCTAAAATATTTTCATTTGCTTGACGTTTTAACTGTGTGCTTTCGATACCTTCGCCTGCTCTAGTAGTTTCAAAATTTGAAATTAAAGCAGGATCTAACACGTAATTTTCGTGATGATATTGGCCTACAAGGCCCTGTGGAAATAGCGGTGTTGCATTTGTAAACATATATGTAATTATACGCTATTTGTGAAGCAAAGTCAATATGTGATTACACGCTAAATATACGTAACAAGGAACAATCGCATGGCAAAAACTAGAGTTTCACAAGGACAAATTAGACCTAATATCAAATTTGACGGTACAGCAGGTATCGTGCTACCTGTTGGAACTACTGCACAAAGAGCAGGTGCTCCTAGAACGGGCGAAGTTAGACTTAATACAGATTTAGGTGTATTTGAAGGATATACAGGCAGTGCATGGGGTTCGATTGGCCCATTTCCAGGAACGTTTGTAGAATATTTTACAGGCGACGGAAGTTCTTATGAATTCATTACTTCAAGTGCAATAGGTGACGCAGATTATCTAGTTGTTACAGTAAACGGTATTCAACTTACTAAAGATGTAGACTTTAGAGTTGAAGGTACTAATATTATTACATTTACTGAAGATGATTCTACACAAAATCCACCCTTAGATGGCGCAGAAATTACTATAAGAGGATTTAGTCCTGTAACCAGTGCGAGTGTACCAGCAGGTTCGATTGGCTTAAATGAATTAGTGTTTGGTGATGGCACGGTAGGACAAGTTTTAACAACCAACGGTGCAGGAACTTTAAGTTTTCAAACCATTCCAACACAAGATCCTACACTTGGCGGAGCATTATCAGGAACAGCAAGTAATGCAACAATTAACGCAAACTCAGTTAGTATAAATGAATTAAATGTAAGTGACGGCTTAGTAGGACAAGTACTTGCTACAGATGGCGCTGGTAACTTAACATTTATTAATCCACCAAGCGGAGGTAGCGGCGGTGGTGCAAGCAGTTTCTTTGATCTATCAGGTACTATTTTGTTATCACAAATCGGTGATGAATTAATAACAAATGAAAAAATAGGAACTTATCAAATAACCCCAGACAGGATTGCAACAGCAGACTCAAGTTTAGGAACAGATGGTCAAATCCTAAGTGTTGACAGCAACGGAGATTTTACTTGGGTAAGTGTTGTTGGAAGTGGCGAAGCAAACACAGCAAGCAACGTTGGTGCTGGAAGCGGAATATTTTTACAAAAATCAGGAGTAGATTTACAATTTAAAACTCTTGTTGCAGGAACTGGTATTGGTTTAAATCCAACAGCAGACACAATAGAAATTCAAAATACAAGAAGTGCATTTACAAGTGTTGCAGTTTCAGGACAAAGTCCTGTAGTAGCAGATAGTGCATTTGATACTTTAACACTTGTAGCAGGCGCAGGCATTACATTAACAACAAATCCATTAAATGATGAAGTTGCTATTACATCAAGTGCAACAGCACCTAACCAATGGTTAACATTTTTAGGTGATAGTGGTAGCACAACAGCAAACACAACAACAGATCAATTTACTATTGCAGGTGGTGCAGGTATTTCAACAAGTATTACAGGTGATGCTCTTACTATTGTAAACGATTCACCGAATATTGATCAAAATCTTTTTGCTACAATTTCAAGTGACAGCGGTAGCACAACAGCAAATTCAACAAACGATACATTAACTGTTACTGGCGGCACAGGAATATCAACTGCTATTGTCGGCGATACTCTTACAATTACAAGTACACAGGGAGTTATCCCAAACAACTTTGGTACTATTGCAGTTAGCGGTCAAAGCGACATTGTTGCTGATAGCACAAGTGACACACTTAATATTGTTGCTGGTAGTAATATTACTATTACTACAAATGCTGGCGGAGATGAATTAACAATTAATGCGAGTGCAGGGTCAGGCGGTACAGGTACGGTTACAACAGGTACAGCAAATCGTTTAGCATATTATGCAACAACATCGGATACTGTTGTTGAAACTAATACTAATTTAACATGGAACGGCACGTCAAACACGCTCACTGTTGCGAATTTAGAAGTAACTGGTAGTATTGGCAATATTACCACAGGAACCATTAACAGTGGTGCAATTACAACTACCGGCGACATTGATGCTACAGGACAAACAATTACAGCAGACACAATCAATGCTGAAGTTCTACAAAGCACAAGCACTGGTGTTCCAACATTTACATCAGGCAACGATATAATTTTTAATGCGGCTGGAGAAATTAACTTTAGTGGCAGTGTTGTTAATAATATTAGAATTCCAACACAAGGATTACATGCGGCTAATAAACAATATGTTGACGAACAGATAGATGACACTTTCAAACACTTTAATATTGCGGCAGACGATTCGACACAACGTCAAGTTAACAGTGGCGAAACTATAAAAATTATTGGTAGTGGCGCGGCAACCACAAGCAGTGATGCTGAAGGTAATATTACTATTACAGCAACAGGCGAAGCAAACCAAAATGCTTTTGAAACAATTAGTGTAACAGGTACAGCAGGTCAACCAGATATAGTTGCAGGAAGTGCAACTTCTACAGTAACATTTGACGCTGGCACTAACATGATTATTAATACCAATGCTGGTACAGGTGTTATACAGTTTACGTCAAGTGCAAGCGGTGGCGCTACTAACTTAAACGGTTTGAGTGATGTTAATACAGTTGGTGTTAGTGACGGTGATATGTTGGTTAACATATCAGGTACTTGGGTACCAACAGCAGGCCCGGTAATACAATGGGCAATAGGAAACAATGGTAACAGTGATTATACATTTGATGGACCTGGCTTCCCAACAACAGCAAACGATCCAGACTTGTATTTGTACAGAGGTCACACATATAGATTTGACGTAACGAACATGGCAGGTGCTCATCCATTACTGATCAAAACCACACCGGGTACAGGTACAGGTAATCAATACACAAGCGGAGTAAGTGGAACATCAACAACTATTGTGATATTTGAAGTGCCAATGAATGCACCGGCAACACTTTATTACCAATGCCAATTCCACTCTGGTATGGTTGGAACAATTAATATTGTATAGGAGATAATATGAGTGCAGAAGAAAAAAGAGCAGTAGTAACATTACACAAAGGTGTAAATGCTGACGAATTTTTAGATAACATGACAACAACATTTGGCAGTGATGCAATACCTGCTAGAAGTGTAACACTGCACAACGAAAAACTAGATTCAGTTTCAAATTTTGATTTTGTATTAACACAAGCAGAAGCAGAACAATTAAAAAACGATCCAAGAGTAAGAGATGTGCGTTGGGGAAGTAAATTAGAAAACGGATTTATTCCTATGCATAATGTTACTGAGCCAACAAGATCACATCAAAGAGATAATACTGTTAATAATGCACATTATCCTTGGGCATTTGCAGAATGCACATCACAAATTTCTAGATATAGTGGAGGCACAAGTTTAAGTTACGCACACACTTATAGTTTAGATGGTACAGGTGTTGATACAGTTATTCAAGATAGCGGTATTGAAGTAGGACATCCTGAATGGAATACTAGAGATGGAAGTGCAAGTAGATTAAAACAAATTAATTGGCCTAGTGCAAGTGGATTAAGTGGAACATATACACAAGGTGCTCAACATTACACAGATCAATACGGTCACGGAACTCACTGTGCAAGTACAACAGCAGGTAAACTGTATGGCTGGGCAAATAATTCAGACATATATGCTATTAAGATTTTTGACACTGATGCATACGGTGTGAGTGCAAGTTTTAACATGATCAGAGGTTGGCATAATAATAAAGGAAACGGTAGACCAACTGTGGTTAATATGAGTTGGGGATACTTTAGTACATATACAAACATTAATGGCGGTAACTGGAGAGGTACTCCGTGGGCTGGAACCACAATGCAATCACAATACGGTATGGTTCAAGGCGGAACATATTTAGGAAACTTTACTTTTCCACTAAGAGTTACAAGTGTGGAAAGTGATATGGAAGATTGTATTGCTGATGGTGTAATTTTAGTAGCGGCCGCAGGTAATTCAGAACACAAAATGGATCTTACAACAGGCGACGATTATAACAATTATTTTGTTTCAACATTGTTTGGTAATAGATACTATCACAGAGGTGGTACTCCGCAAGCCGCGGCCGGAACTATTTGTGTAGGTGCTATTGATTACACATACAACAGTGGTCAAGAACAGTGTGCTTCTTTTACAGAAAAAGGTCCAAGAGTTGATATTTTTGCTCCCGGTTATGCTGTACAAGCGGCAATTCCAAGTGGTGCTACACTTGATTCAAACAGCACAACACATCCTGATGATGCAGGTTACAAAATTAGAAAATTACAAGGAACTTCAATGGCTTGTCCACAAGTAACAGGTGTTTTAGCACAGATGTTACAGGCAAGACCAAACTATACTGCCGCAGATTGTTTAGCATGGCTACAAGATCAATCCGCAAACACAAGATTATACGATCCTACAACCGGAACACCTAGTACTGATTATGTTAATACTAGAGCATTACAGGGTGCTAACAACAAATACCTTGTTACACCGTTTGTAAGCGGTATTCCTTATAAATTCAGCGGTGGTTTATCAATTAGTTCATAATGGTAAATACATGCAACACGGAGATAAGGAATGGCAACTAGTAACGCTCGATTAATTGCAGATGGAGGTGGTGGCGGCGGAGCCGGCGCACTGCACGGTTTTAACGTCAATGCTAAAGGCCAACTTGTCTATACTAAAGAAGTAATTGATAGAGAATTCACCGACGTTAGAACACAAGACGCTAACGGCAACGAAATTTATGAACAGTATCACTTAGGACCAAGTAGTATGCAATATTTTTTTAATAATAGAGGAAAATTTGTTGTTAGATACGATCTAAACGAGGAATATAACTAATGGCAGACATAATTTTAGGAAATCTTAAATTTTATTGGGCAGGCGACTGGCAGACATCATTCGCTTACGAAAAAGATGACGTAGTTAAGTACGGTCCTAATGCCTATGTTTGTATTACAGCACATACATCACAATCACTTTTTGCTCCTGATTCTGCCAAATGGGAGTTAATGGTTGCTGGTTTAGAAAACGCAGGTATTTGGAATTCAGGGACACTTTACAAAACAGGACAAACAGTATCATATGGTGGTAATGTATATCTTGCACTGCAAGAATCAACAAATGAAAATCCGTTTACAGCAACAGGATACTGGCAAAAATTAGTAGACGGTCAGCAATGGGAAGGTGATTGGAATAATAGTAACAATTATCAAAAAGGAGATATTGTTAATTACGGAGGTTATCTATATGTTGCAAAACAAAATGCAAATTTAGAAACTCCAACTAACACAGCATATTGGGATGTCTATGTAAAAGGTTTTAATTGGACAGGAAGTTGGTCAGTCGCAACACAATATAAGCCAGGAGATGTTGTTGAAGATGGTGGAAATAGATTTGTAGTTAAAGAAGGTTATACTCCGTTAGGAATTAAGACAAATGATAATACACAATGGCAACTAATTTTAGAAGGTTTTGCTTGGAGAAGTGATTGGTTATCTCAGAGTACGTATAGGCCAGGCGATATTGTAAAGCATGGTGGTAAACTTTATAGATGTATAGCAGAAACAACTTCAAATGCTCCTGATGTAAATTCTAACTTTGTTTTATTTGTAGATGGTGTAAGATGGACCGGCCAATATCAATCAGCACAAGAATATTATCCAGGTGATGTTGTTAGATATGGCGGCGATGCGTATATTTGTATAGAAGGTTTTGATAACGACGGCTCTTCGAGTGTTGCACCACCAAATGCAACATACTGGCAAGTATTATTAGGCGGAATGGACTGGAAAGGATCATTTAGTCTTGCAACTACATATCAAATTCACGATGTTGTTGAATATGCACAAAGTTCTTATATTAGTATTGCAGAAGATAACTTAGGTAATGTTCCAGGCAGTTCTCCAGCATATTGGGAATTAGTAGCACAGGGCGATTCAAATGCAGTGATTACAACAAGAGGCGACATACTTACCAGAGATGCTACACAAGCAGTAAGACTACCAATCGGACCTGCAGGATCGTTTTTAACATCAAACGGAACAGATATTACATGGGGTCATCTTACTCCGCAAAATGATTATTATGTATCTCCACAGGGTAATGATAGTAATGATGGTAGAACTCCTACCACAAGTTGGAAAACTATTAAACATGCGGCAGAACAGACATTTAATTTAGGTCAGTGTCGTATTAATGTAAGTTCAGGAACATATTCAGAACAGTGTCCTATCAGAGTAGGACGTTCAGTTGTGCTTGAGGGTAATGGACTAGGTGCAGTTACAGTACAACCAGACACAACAAATGATAACGGATTTGGTACAGGTATATCAGATGACGGATCAACTCCGAACGCAAACTCGTTTGTGTTCCATATGAATAATGGCGCACGTATGCGTAACTTTGTGTTTAGAAACTTTTCAACAGGAAGTGTTATAGTATCACTTGACCCAGGGTACGGACCAGACGACACAAGTGTATGGATTACATCGCAATCGCCATACGTACAAAACTGCACAAGTTTTACACCCGGAGGCACTGGATTTAAGATCGATGGTGCCCTACACAATGGTGGTTATAAATCAATGGTTGCCAATGACTGGACACAGATAAACAGTGATGGTGTTGGTATTCACGTGTTAAACGATGGTAGAACTGAAATTGTATCATGTTTCACTTATTACTGTAACATTGGTTACCTAGCAGAGTCAGGTGGTAAGATTCGTGGTATTGTTGGTAACAACTCATATGGAGAATATGGTGCTGTAGCAAGAGGATTTTCACAGTTAGAGACACCACTTACAGGACAATTACAGTTAGATGATAAAACTATTGATAGTGTTATACAGTTAGGTTCAGACGTACATGTTTTCACTAGTTATAGAGATAGTGTAGGTAATAGATTTTTTGTAGGACATACTGCTCCAACAGGAACAGATGATAGTTCTACTTTTGATAACACAGCAAGTTATCCATTTGTTTGTAAATTTAACAGTGCAGGATCACTGGATTGGATTTACACATATGAAACTACTTTTGGAGCCATTCACAGTGCAGTAGAATTAAGTGATAGAATCTACTGTGGTGGTGTATTGTATGACGGTGGTGCAAATAAAGGTTTTATATTATCAATTTCAAAAGCAGGTGAAATACAATGGCAGAAAACCATTGGTGATACAACTGAAATTTCAGATTTAACAACAGACGGTAATAACCTATATGCTGTAGGAACACATTCAACTACAGGTAGTAGCATAATGAAACTTAATCCTGCGGGCGTTGAACAGTGGTCAAGAACAATTGAATATAATGACAGTAGTGTACAAAACACACTGGTAGCAAGTTCTGCTTGTTTTGCAGGAGTACCTACTACATCAGTCGACACGTATGCACTAGCAGGTGATGCAACAGCAGAAGATAACTTGTATGTAGCAAGTTATGATTCAGCGGCTAACCAAGCAGTTATAACAAGATTTACAAGCACAGGAACATATGTAGACAACTACATTTATGGTGATGTAAGAATCAACAAATTAAGACTAGACACAGGAAACGGTGATGGAATTTATTTGGCCGCGGCAGGTTATTATGATCCTGCAGGAGCAGTTACAAAAACACCTTTAGTGTTTAGATTAAGTGTAGACGGAACTGTACAGTGGCAATTACAATATGTTAATGGTAGTGAAAATGGTGAGTTTAAAGATGTATTACCATTTGGTAATGATGTATATGTATCAGGATTTACAAACGAAACAACGAATAACAACAACACAGGATTGTTAACAAGATTAACTAGCAATGGTACTGTAGATTGGACCTACAGAGTAGACAATGGTGCAAACAACATTGTTCTTAACGGTGTAATGCTTGACGGTGTGAATGTGATTGCCGCAGGTATTGAACAGGGTAATAGTGTAATTGTTAACGTACAACGTGATACAAATAATTTACTAGGAACTGTTACTAGTGGAAGTTACACACTTGCACAATTTTTACCAACACCTACTACTGATACTGTTGTGCAGAAACAAGATGAAGATGTTACAAGTGCAAATATAACACTGGGAGTAACAGATACTACACTTACTCTTAACCAATCACCTAGTCAAACTAGAACGGTTGTAGCAACTAGAGCAGGTTTTGCTGGGATTGGTACAGGTGTATTGTTTAGTGTAGATAATTTAAGTAGAAGTCCAAAAGAAGGTTCTGTTTTACAAATTGCAGGTGATACTGAAACTTATTTTGTAATTGGTGTGAATAACTTTGACGAAGTAGCAGGTACGGCACAAATTCAGTTAGATCCAGCAATCCCAAGTAACAAAACACCAAACGATAATACAGCATTAACATTCCGTGAAGCGTTCTCTCAAGTACGTATGAGCGGACATGACTTCCTTGATATTGGTACTGGTGGATTTGCTGATACTAACTATCCAGTTATTATATCAAGTGATTACACACAGGCACCAGATCAAAATAGAGAAACCTTAGCAGAAAATGGAGGACGAGTATTCTACGTAACCACAGACCAAGATGGTAACTTCCGTGTTGGTGATTACTTCAAAGTTGAACAGGCCACAGGTAGAGCCACTCTTTCATCTGAAGAATTTGATCTTGCTGGTTTGAATGAACTACAATTAGGATCCATTACAGCAGGTAAACAGGGTGCTACTATTAACGAATTTAGTACTGATGGCACTTTTGCTGATAACAGTGACAGTGCTGTACCTACTGAAAAAGCAGTTAAAACTTATGTAGATGGTAAGGTTGCAGGAAGCGGAACTATCAAAGTTGGTGCTAGTCCTAATATTTCTAAGGTAGAAGTTAGTGGTAATGGTGCGGCGACAGATACAATTGATTTTGATATTAATGGAAATACTGTTGCACAGATTGGCAAAGAATACATACTTGTTCCAACAGGAGGTACCGGTGATAGACCAGGTTCACCTGCAAATGGATATTTGAGATATAACACAGACCTAAATATTTTTGAAGGATATGTTGGCGGCGCCTGGAGCGGCATCGGCGGCGGCAATCCGTGGGTGACAAAAACTGGTGCTGGATATACCGCAGTAAATAATGACAGAATTTTTGTTGACACAACAGGTGGAGCATTTAGTATAGCATTACCTGCATCACCAAACACAGGCGATAGTGTAAGATTTTTAGATGTGGCAGGCAATTTTAATACATTTGCACTAACTATTGATAGAAACGGAAATAATATTATGGGAGCGGCAAGCAATATGACTTTATCTACACAATATGAAGGAACAGCATTAGTATACAGTGGTGCTACATATGGTTGGGTAATCCAGGAGATATAATATGGCGGATAGTAGAGACTTTAAAAATAAAAATACTAAATTTACTGGCACAGAAGGTATTGAAATACCCGGTGGCGGAACCGGTGCCAGAGGCGGATCACCTGCACAAGGAACATTACGTTATAATTCAGATTTAGGATTTGTAGAACAGTATAATGTTACAGGTTGGGCAGGGATTGATGCTCCACCGACTATTACAAATATCACAGGAACAATTAGTACAAATATAGATAGTACAATTACTGTCACAGGTAGTAATTTTAAATCAGGTTCAACTATTACAGTTGAAGGACCTGGAGTTAATAATGTTGCAAGAGCAGTATCAACTACATTTGTTAATGCAAGTGAATTAACTTTTGCAACAAACGCTAGTGCAGTAAACTACGTAGGCAGTGCTAGTTTTGGTGTGAGGGTAACTAACCCATCAGGACTTGCTTACTTGCTAGATCCAGCAGGAACAGTTAACTCTGCTACAACATGGAGTACAGCGGCAGGAAGTTTAGGAACACTATTAGATAGTCAACGAGGAAACACAATTACAGTTACAGCAACTGACCCAGACGGATCTCCTACATATTCTGTAGTAAGCGGAAGTTTGCCAGCAGGTGCAAGTTTAAATTCATCAAACGGTCAGATTACAGGATTTAGTTCAGTTGGTTCTGACACAACGTCAAACTTTACAATTAGAGCAACACAAGCAGGTGTTGGCGTAGATAGAGCATTTAGTATTACAGTTAGATCACCAAACAGTGCAAGTGGCGGCAGTGTTACCACTAACGGAACATACAAAACACACGTTTTTACAAGTAGTGGCTCTTTTACAGTGAACTCTGTACAAACCGGAGGAATGGCCGCAGAAGTGCTTGTTGTAGCAGGCGGCGGATCAGGCGGCGCGGCATATGCCAACAACTGTTCAAATGGTGGCGGCGGAGCCGGAGGTTTATGCTATCAAGCATCGCGAACAGTAAATGCCGGAACTTATACTGTGAATGTTGGCACAGGTGGAGGTGCTGTTAGCACAACGTCAAGAGGTAACAACGGTGGTAACTCACAGTTTGATACCATTGTAGCAATTGGTGGCGGTGCTGGCGGTGGCGGTGCTGGCAACTTCAACGCAAACAACGGTGGCTCTGGCGGAGGTGCGGCATGGCCAGGTAATCCAGGTAACCCAGGTAATGCTACACAAGGAAATTCAGGTGGCGCAACAGGCTATGGTAGTGCTGGTGCTATCAATGGCACAACTTCTCCGGACTGGGGAGGCGGTGGTGCTGGTGGTGCTGGTGCTGGTGGACAAGCAGGAACTAACACTAGAGGCGGTGACGGCGGCGCTGGAAGACAATATGTACAGTTTACACAACAAGGCGTATCATTAGGTGATCCTGCAGGTTGGTTTGCAGGTGGCGGTGCAGGCGCGGCCTGCGATAATGGTCCTTCACAAGGCGCTGGTAACGGTGGCCAAGGTGGCGGCGGTCGTGGAGGCGGAACTAATGGCGGACAACAACCAGGTTCACAAGGCGTAGATGGAACCGGTGCTGGCGGCGGTGGTGCCGGCCCAGATAATCCATCAGGCCGTGGCGGTAATGGTATTGTTATTGTAAGGTATCAAACATAAGGATAGAAAATGAGTAGATTTTGGGCAAAAGTAGTTGACAATGAAGTTATTGATTTAATTGTTGCAGACGAAGATCATATACAATCTGGATTAGTTGGTGATCCAAGTCTTTGGATTGAAACTCCTAGAGACGGTAAAGGTCCCACACACCGAGTTAACGAAGCAGGTGTTGGATTTACTTATGATGCAGAAAATGATAAATTTATTCCAGGAAAACCATTTCCAAGTTGGATATTAAACACAACTACATGGAATTGGTATCCACCGGTTGAACCACCACCACACAAAGGTTGTCATAAATGGGACGAAGAAAATTTAGTTTGGATTGACGGTGGTGATCAAACTATGGCCGGCTGTTCCGAATAATTTAGCAACTAGTTTCTTCAAGAATAACTAATAGTATGACAAACTTTATTCATACTATTGAAGGTGCTCTTTCTGCAGAAGCCTGTACTAGTCTTATAAATCAATTTGAAAAAAGCACAGATCTTCATGGTCCTGGTCACGCCGCAGATGAATCCGGAATTCCTTCATTTTTACCAGATGTAAAAATATCCACTGACATAAGCATTGACTTTAACTATCAATATATTCCTGGATGGGAAGCAGTAAAAGACTTAAATCTAGCACTTAATAATGGCATAGAAGAATATAAGAAAAAATATGAAACTGTCGATAAAATAGGCAGTTGGAAATGTTATAGATGGTGGAATATTCAAAGATATAAACCCGGAGAAGGATATTTTGAATGGCATTGTGAAGCCGCAGGAATGGATAGTAATAGTCGAATTATGGCTTGGATGTTTTATTTAAATGATGTAAAAGAAGGCGGTGGCACAGAGTTTAATTATAATTTTCCTTCGTTAGAGCCTAAAAGAGGCAACTTAACTATATGGCCAGCATTTTGGACTCATTATCATAGAGGCATAGTAGCACCTAAAGAAACAAAGTATATTGCAACTGGATGGTATGTTTATGAAGAAAATTGGCGAGACTAGTTACCAAAAAAGAATTAAAATTTGCAAAACTTGTCCTAATTATATTCACTTTACAGGGCAATGCAAAAAGTGTTGGTGTTTTATGAATATAAAAGCCAGATTAAAAAACAGTAAATGTCCTGACTCTAAGTGGTAACTTCAAAAACGTAATTAATTACTATTCTTCTTTCAGAAACTATAGGATTAGATCCACAATGCCAACGATCACTATTAAAGATGGTTGCATATCCTTGTTTAGGTGAAAATTGTTCTACTATTGTTAAGTTAGACCCTTCATTGGGATACTTTTTATCAAAGAGTCTTGTATCTCCGTCTGAGTTGTTTACATAATACACACAACTTAATCTGTTAGATTGACGTCTGGGATCATTATCCCAGTGTGGAGGAGCATAATTATTTTTTTTATAATGCGGGATACGTTGTAACGAGTTTGCTTTTATTCTATCAATTGATTTAACTTTTATATTTAATTTTTCTTCAACAAAAAATAAAACAGGTTTCACAAGATGGTAAACATAACTTGGTTGTACTTGAGTACTAAAAATTTGATGTGTATACTGACTTGATTTAACTATGTTCTTGTCTGTATAATCAAACTCACAATCTACAGTGCTCAAATTATAATACCAAGGAAAATACTCAGTATTCAACTCTTGTTCAATATCTTTAGCATATGAATCTGGGATAACTTTAATGTGTTCTATCATAGTTTCTTTTTTAATTTCCTATTGTTACTCATCTTACCTAAAAATGTACTATGGTATTCTAACTTGTCGTGTAACCTATTAAACTCTTTATCATCCACAAGATGATGTTTAATTTCAACTTTTTTATCTGTTAACGGAATAATATGCAGTAATGGTGTGTTGTTTTCTACTTCGTATCTTGCATCTTTGGCAGGAACAAACATGTTTACATTTGAAACTACTTGTGTTTTAAAGTCAACAATTCCCGGCGGCATAGTAAAATTTGGATATGAATGTAAGTGGTTCCATGTTGGTTGAAATAGCAAGAATTTTAATCCGCTACTTTCCCGCAAATACCAAGGACTGATAATTTTTAAATGTATATGGCCTTGTAATTGGTCTCCGAATTGTTTACTCATATGGCTATTCATTGTGCTTTCTGGATTAGAAAACTGAAAAGCATATTCACCTGTTTGTTTAGTTTCAAAAACTAAATCTGCCCACAAAGGTAAAATGAATCCTTCATTATACAAATCTATAAACCCACTACATGTTTTCATAGTAGGAGTTTTTATGTTTACACCAACACTGTTGGGTAATTCTAAGGATCCAGGAATTCTTTTCCACCATTCAGGAATAAATTTATTTGCACGTTGAATAGGAAAATACTCGTGTACACCTGTTACATTTGTAAAAGCATCAACAGTTATCTTTTTTCTTTTAAAAAATCTAAGCACTTGTGATTCCTTCTTCGTGTAAAGGCTTCATCCAATTAAATGCCAAACTTATTCTAGTATCATCGTCTTCATTTGCTTCTACACTATGCGGAGTCCAACTAGGAAAAAATACTGCAAGTCCGGGCTCTGGTTTAATACTAAACATGCCGCTACTATATTCATTTGGTTGGGTAAGTGGAAATGTTACTACACTATTGTTTGGTCTAGTGTCATGAAAGTTTATATTGCCACTGCCTTCTTGGCATTTTACATAATATGTTGCACTATAAAAACAGTTTGGATGAGTATGTTTTTCCATTCTTTGTTTATATTGATACATTTGACACCATGCACTGGTCATCCAAGTATCTAAGTGAAATGATAAATGATTTTGAATATGATCCATTGCACCGTTTAGTTTGTCCCAAAGATCGGCAAACTCTGTCCAAGTTTTATGAATGTTTATATCAGTTTGCCAGCCATATGTTTTTGGAATACATTCTTCGTTAGGTAAACTATCTATCTTGTCTATCAAACGTTTATTAATATTTTCAAAATCTTCAATTTTTATAGTAAAAATGCAAGTAGGAAAAACATTATGCTGATTGAGTGTCATATTCATACTCTTAATTATCTTGCAGTAATAATTACATATATGGAACTGATTGTACGTCAAAAAAAATCTAACGAGCATGTAGCACTTATTGATATGTCTGGAAGGCATGACAACACTGTGCTTAAAAACATTATAATTAACTCTACTGATCCTGGACAAGACGGAAAAAACGTAAACGCTAAAATGACAAATTGGAATCTAACAGTTGATTATCCTCCATTTAATAAATTAGGCACTGATATTTGCCAAAATTATGTATATGACTATTTGCTTTCTGTACATGGAAACTATGAAGATGTAACAAAACAAAAATTAATTGTTTCTGATATGTGGGGTATTGTGTATGAAGGAAACGGAAAAGACAAAACAATAACACATAGTCATCATTGGTGGAATACGAGTTTTGTATATTATGTTGACGTAGGTGATGATACTAGTCCTTTAATTTTTGATGATTATGATAACTTAACAATACAACCTAGTAATAGTTTGCTTGTTCTTTTTGATAGTAAAGCAAGACATCATGTGCCCCCATATACAGGAGAAACTCCTAGAATTGTTATTTCTGGAAATATTGAAATATTAAAATTAGAACTATATGAAGATATATTAAAAACTAATAGGAAAAAAATCTAATGGATATTGTTGGAGCATTTCAAGTACCAATTTTTATAGGGCAAATACAATTACCTGAAATAAGACATCTTGTATGGGCAAGAAATGAAAATAGTTTTTGGCAAACTCATCCGGATTTAAATAAAGATAAATTGCTTGAACAATTTACGAAGGATATTGTAGGATGCGTGGAACTTTTTAATGAAAAATTAGGATATGTAAAAAGAGATTTTTTCATTACACAAATGTGGGCAAATAGATATGAATCTAACGAAGGAATCCACACTCATCATCACGCTAACAGTATGTATAGTGGAATAGTTTATTTTGATGATGTAGGATCTACAGTTTTTTATCGAGAAAGTAACCTAAAAAATATTAATCAAATTCCGACAGAACAAGAAACACACTTTACAAATGATCTATTTGAAATACCCTCTGCCCCCGGCCGCATTGTGATTTTTCCTAGTTATATTGTACATAATAGCACTAACAACACAAATTCTCAAAGGACTACAATTAGTTTTAACACATTTCCTACTGAATTAGGCGCACCAGATCGATTCAACTACCTAAAGATAGCATAAACTGTTTGACACGTATTTGCTAAATACTAGCAATAGGAGTTAATATGGCTGAGATTAGACGCTTAGGCAAGTCATTTGCTGGTTTTCACGGATTTAACAAGATTCAAGATACCAAATCAGGTATCACCACTTACACGGCTAAAGTTGTAAGCACACCTGGCGGAAACAGATACAGTTTAAATGATAGAATAGTTGATTCACCATACTTTTTCTCAGGATATACTTACGAAATAAATTTAGACGATGTTTCAAATACGGGACATCCTTTGTTGTTTAGTACAACACTTAACGGTACACTAGCACAAAACGGTAGTGTATACACAGATGGTGTTACATATCATATAAATGGTGCTACTGTAGATCAAAATTCCTATATAAACAACTTTGACACTGCTACAACAAGAAGAATTCAAATAACAGTAGCCGACAAAAATGAGGCTAATCAATCAGCACCAGGTATACTGTACTACTACTGCTGGAACCATACAAATATGGCAGGAGAAAGTTATATTAATATACAAGCATCTGATAATGATGTGCTTGTGTACACAAATGCAGATCTTCAGGACAGAAATGAAGAAATCACACTTACGAACGGAAATGTGCTTGATGATCCTCCAAATACAGACGATCGCGACGATACTGCTAACGCATATCCATACAGAAATTTGCGTGATCAAGAGACGGGTATGACATACGAACAATGGCAAGTAGTACAGGAAAGCATACTATATTATCTAGACGATAAGGGCTTTTTAAGGGTCAAATATAACGAAAATCATACATACGGAGATCCTGTGTAATGGACATAAATACAAGCAATAACTTGCAAGGTAGAAACAAACAATGGCAGAAATAATTCTCGGTAGACTTAAATTTAAATGGCAGGGCGACTGGACTGCTTCTACTGCTTATATTAAAGATGATATTGTTCGCTATGGTGCCAACACTTATGTAGCGACAGAAAACCACACATCTGGATCAGATTTTTATGCAGACTTAACACTTAATAAATGGAACTTGATGAATTCAGGTTTTGATTGGAAAGGTGACTGGTCAACTGGTGCTGGATATTTCAATTTTAAAGTAAATGACGTTGTAAAATACGGTGCTAACCTTTATATCTGTTTAGTTGGACACACAGCAGGTAATGTTTTTGAAACAGATCTAAATGCAAGTAGATGGGCACTAATGACAACGGGTATTGCCAACCGTGGTGTTTGGGAAAACTCAGGACGTTATGCACTAAATGACATTGTTACATATGGTTCAGGAATTTATGTTTGTATTGAAGACCATGCCGCTGATGAATCTACCGACACAGCACCAAGCAATTCTTCATACTGGCAAAAACTTGCAGACGGTATGCAGTTTGAAGGTGTATGGGACGCAACAACTGATTATCAAAGAGGCGATGTAATACGCTTTGGTGGAAACACCTACTATGCAAAACAAGATTCAACAAATATAAGACCAGGAGAAGGTCTTGCAACTTATACAAAAACAGTTACAGTTGCTAACCCAGGCGGGTACGGTAACAAATATTATATCGATGGTGTATTAACTCCTAATTTAGATCTTTATGAAAGAAACACATACATCTTTGATCAAAGTGATAGTTCAAATGATACACATCCAATGTACATTTCAACTTCCAAAAATGGACACTTCAATGGCGGAAACTACAACTACTGGATGGAAGGTGTTAGTTGGTGGTTAGATGGTGTAAGACAAAACACATACACAGATTATGTAACTGGTTTTGCAACTGCTTCTAATCGTTATGTACAATTTGTTGTACCAGTAGGTGCACCAACAATATATCCTGTTTGTGCTAATCATTCTGGAATGTATGATGACGGTGTATGGTCAACACTTTATTCAGAATTACATTGGGATATTCTAAACAAAGGTTTCAATTATGTACACGAACACACACCAGGTATTGGTTATGAATATAAACCCGGTGACATTGTAGTACACGGCGGTAACACTTATGCCGCAAACAAAATTACAACAGCAAGTCCTCCTACAGGTGATTGGGATTTAATTGCAGAAGGATTTAGTTGGAAAGGCGATTGGGCCGCAGACACTACATATTATCCAGGTGAACTTATAAACTGGGGCGGATATGTTTACCTATGTGTTAAAACAGCGGCAAGCAGAGATGAACCAAATCCATTAACAACAGAATATTGGACAATTTATGTAAAAGGTCTAAACTGGAGAGGTGATTGGGACGTAAGATTAAACTTTGGGCCTGGTGACTTAACACGTTATGGTGGTAAAGTTTATATTTGTACATTTAACAACTTCGATGACGGATCAACATCACGTGATCCAGAGTCAGAACAATTCTTTGAATTGTTTGTTGACGGAGTACGTTGGAGAGGCGACTGGGATGGCTCACCAATTGATCCATATGTAAAAGGTGATATTGTAAGTCATGGCGGTAGAGCATATATCTGTGTAAACAGTTATGCTTCTGATAGTTCACTTGCAGGTATGCCACCAGATGCAAACTGGGAAGTATTTTCCGATGGTGTTGAGTGGAAAGGTACTTGGAGCAATGCTGTTGAATACAAAATTAATGATATTGTAGAATTTGCACAAAGTTCATATATTAGTATTGCAGAGAAAAACCTAAACAACACACCAAATTCTGAACCAACCAAGTGGAGCATACTAGCACAAGGTGATATTAGTTCACCGATGACAACAACCGGTGACATGATTTATCGTAATAGTGTTGGTGCAGTAGAAAGATTACCAATTGGTGATGCTGGTGCAATATTAACTGTAAATAACGGACTTCCAACATGGGGTCACAGAACACCACAAACAGAATATTATGTAACACTAGAAGGTGACGATAACAACGATGGTCGCACAATGGCCACAAGTTGGAGAACATTATCTCATGCTTGTGAACAAACTTACGGATTAGGTCAAGTTAAAATTAATATTGCCGCAGGTACATATGCTGAATTATGTCCAATGAAAATTGGTCGTAGTGTGGTTATTGAAGGTAACGGACTTGGTGCTGTTACGATTGCTCCAGAAACAGTTGCAGATAAAGGCTTTGGTGCAGGTATTTCAAAAGACGGATCAACACCAAACGCAAACTCAGACGTATTTCAACTAAACAACGGTTCACGTTTACGTAACATTGTGTTTAGAAACTTTAGTACTGGTTCAGTAATGACTGCACTTGATCCTGGATACGGTCCAGATGATACTAGTGTATGGATTACTTCACAATCACCTTATGTACAAAACTGTACTGCTTTTGCAAATGAAGGTACAGGAATGTTAATTGACGGTGCCCTACACAATGGTGGATATAAATCTGCTGTTGCTAATGACTGGACACAACTTAATAGTGACGGTGTTGGTATTCACGTTAAATCAGATGCAAGAGTAGAACTTGTATCAGTGTTTACATACTACTGTAATATTGGTTACCTTGCTGAATCAGGCGGTAAGATTAGAGCATTGGTTGGTAACAACTCATACGGAGAGTATGGCGCTGTTGCAAGAGGATTTTCTCAAGCAGAAACTCCACTTACAGGTAAACTACAGTTAAATGATGAACAACTAAATTCAATTTCAAACATTGGCTCAGACATTCATATTCACAGTGAAACAAAAGACATAAATGGTAATACATACATTTGTGGTCATACAAATCCAACAGGAAGTGATATTAGTTCAACATGGGACAACACAGCAAGTTATCCAGTTGTGGTTAGATTTAATCCACAAGGTGCAGTTGAATGGATTTATGAATATCAAACACATTTTGGTACAGCAGAAGCAATCGAATCCATCGACGGTGAAGAATTATATGTAGGTGGTACAACATTCAAAGGCGGAACCAATAACGGTTTCATGATGAAACTGAGTATCTCAGGTGAAATCCAATGGGATAAAGATATTGGTGATATGAACAGCATTAATGCTATTGCAGTTGATGCTGATGATGTTTATGGTGGAGGTGATCACGCAACATCAGGTGCTGGTATTGTAAAACTAAATCCAGCAGGTGTTGAACTTTGGGCAAAAACACTAGAATACAATGACTCTAGTTTAGACAATCAGTTACAGGTTACAGCAATGGCTTACACTGTAAATCCAACAACATCAACAGACACATATGCGGCGGAAGGTGATGCTGATACAGAAAGATGTTTGTATGTTTCAACTTTTGACCCAATTAATAGAAACACAATATTAACAAGAATTAATGATGCAGGCGGCACAGAAGAATCATTCCAATACAATGGCGTCTATTTTGAACAACTAAGACTTGATTCAGGTAATGGCGACGGAATATACTTTATGGCTGTTGGACACTACTATATTACTGCATCAAACTGGAATGCATGGAGTGCAAGAATTGATGTGCTTGGCAATATTGAGTGGCAAGCAGAAGTACAAACAGGCGCAGAGAATTCAAGTTGGAGAGATGCTTATCCACTAGGTGAAGATGTATATCTAGCAGGTTATGTAAACACATCAACTAACACAGTTAATAGAGCATTGCTTTCAAGATACACTTCAAACGGTACACTAGATTGGATCAACACATTTAGAAACACAACTAACCTAGATTTAACAGGTGTTGTACTTGATGGTGTTAACATTCTTGCTATTGGTAATGATGGTCCAAATGCTGTTGTGTTCAGTGTGCAAAAAGATAAAACTAACGGACTTGGTACTGTAACAAATGGAAGTTATACATTTAATACAGAATCATATCCAGTTCCACAAAACACAAGAGCAACAAAAACAATTAATGCAATTGATTCAGCGAACATTGCACTTGGTAGTTCAACTGTTGGATTTAGTCTATTCCAAGGAACAACTATTGCAAGAACAGTTAGTGCAACAAGAGCAGGTTTTGCTGGTATTGGTAGAGGTACAACATTTACAGTTAACTCATTAAACAGACAGCCAAAAGAAGGTTCAGTTTTCCAAATTACTGGAGATAACGAAACTTACTTTGTGATTGGCGTAGCAAATTACACAGCACCAAGTTTCACAACAGGAAATTATCCAAACTCTCAAGCAATATTACAAGCCAACAGAACTTGGTTACAAAAAGAAGTAATTGGTTATGTAAATGATACATATCCTAGTTTCACATATGACGAAGCAACTTGTGAGAGAGACGTTGGACTGATTGTTGATGCGATTGTGTATGATATAGACACAAACTCAAATGGTCAATCAATTGACGCGGCATATGAATACTATTCAAATGGTAGTGGACTGTATGCTATTACTACTCAAAAGACAGAAACACTAGCGGCAATTAACCATTTAAAAACTATTATTGCTAACGCACTAAATCAATCTGCACCAGGAACTACTTACACTAGCGAACCTCAAGTAACTGGCTTACCAGGAGCAGAAGCGGCAGGTATTACACTCGCTGATACAAATGTCACAGTAATTTATGATATTTTAAACCAAGGTAGAAGCGTAGCACCAGAAAAAACAAATTATGGTACTGCACAGATTTCATTAGATCCTGCGGTAACAAGTAACAAAACACCAGACGATAACACTTTTGTAGTATTCCGTGAAGCATTTAGTCAAGTGCGTATGACGGGACATGACTTCCTAGATGTAGGTTCAGGTGGTTTTGCAGATACAAACTATCCTGTTATTATTCAGGAAGACTATACACAGAAACCAGATCAAGCAAGAGAAGTTGATACAGAAGATGGCGGGCGTGTGTTCTACGTAACCACTGACCAAGACGGTGACTTCCGAGTTGGTGATTACTTTAAAGTTGAACAGAGTACTGGTAGAGCAACACTAAGTTCAGAAGAATTTGACTTAACAGGTTTGAACGAACTACAACTTGGTAGTATTACAGCAGGTAAACAGGGTGCTACAATTAACGAATTTTCAACAGATGGTACGTTTGCTGATAACTCAGATACTGCGGTTCCAACAGAACGTGCTGTTGTTACATACGTGTCGGCAAAAATTGATGAAAGATTCGAACAGTTTGGTGGAACATCACACATTGCTATTCCGGTAGGTACTACTGCACAAAGACCAAATCCAGCAGACACTGGTTACTTTAGATATAACTCAACTACATCAAGTTTAGAAGTTTATGGACAAAGCGGTACTTGGGAACCAGCAGGATCAATTAGATGGCAAATTGCATCAGCAGACTTTACAGCCGCAAAAGGCGAAGGTTGGTTTGTTGATACAAGCGGAGGACCTGTAATTCTTACACTTCCAGGTTCGGCACAAATAGGTGACACTATTAGAATTATTGACAAAGCAGGAACTTTCGATACTAACAATGTAACGATAAATAGAAATGGACACAACATTATGGGACAAGCACAAAACCTTACACTAGGTATTGAAAATGCAGGTATTGGTTTAGTATATTCTGATACTACTGCTGGTTGGAAACTGATTGAGGTATTATAATGGCAGACATTAGAGATTTTACAGGTAAAAATAGACAGTTTACAGGAGATTTTACAGGAATCCCAACTGGTACTACAGGTGAAAGACCTGCAAATCCTCAACTTGGATATATTCGATTTAATACAGACCTAGGATTTCTTGAACAGTACAGTTCAAATGGTTGGACATCAATTGCGGCTCCACCACAAGTAAGTAGTGCTTCTCCGAGTACAGTTAACCAAGATGATGCAACACAAACTGTTGTAATTACAGGTAGTAACTTTGAAAACACAGTTATTGTTACGGTATTAGGTAATAGTGGTGCTCAATATCCAACTTCAAGTGTAACTAGAGATAGTGCTTCACAAATTACAATTACTTTTAGTGGTGCTAACAGACTACAACAAGCAGATGAACCGTATGACGTAAGAGTTCAAAACGGCACTGGTTTAAGTAGTATCTTAGGTGATGCTATTGACGTTGAAGCGGCTCCCGTTTTTAGTACAGCAACAAACTTAGGTACTGTGTTTGAAGGACAAGCATTAAGTAATCTAAGTGTTACCGACACGGTACAAGCAACTGACCCAGATAATGCAGGTGCTGTAACATATAGATTTTCAAACGCCGGCGGCGAAGGTAGCAACTACGGCAGTGGTAGTATTGTAGGTGCTAGTATTAATTCAAGCACAGGACAAATTTCAGGTACTGCTCCTAGTGTGGCAGGTGATACAGTAATTAACATTACAATCGTTGCTGTTGACACAGCAGGTAAAGTTGGAGCAAAAGACTTTACATTTACTTCACGTAACAACGCGGCACCAACATTTACAAACGTAACCAATAACCAAACATTTAACTTTAACACTATGGCTTCATTTAGTACAGATATTGATGCTAGTGATGCTGTTAACCCAGTAACAATTTCTGCACCAAGCGGTGGTTTACCAAGTGGACTAAGCATTGCTTCAAATGGTGTTGTAAGTGGAACAGTTGACTGGTCAACACTAAATGGTGCGTGGAGCACAAATTATCCAACAACTATTAGAGCAACAGATACAACACTAGGTGACTTTACAGATATTTCACTTAACTTTACACCTGCAAACAGTTACTACTACAGACAGGTTTACAGTTGGGGTTACATTATTGGTGGATACATTAACTCTAACCCATGGAGAGCGGCACACAGAGTTCAGTTCTCAAACAACAGTTACACTGGCTTAGGTGACAGATGTAACAGACCGGGTGCTTACTTCTCAGGATCACACAGTGATACACACTTGTATGGTTATGCCATGGAAGGCATGGGAGCGGCAACGTTTACATGTGGATTTAGTATGTTTAGTGAATCAGAATCACAAAACGGTAACATTGGTGTTAACAAAGACGATGCCGGTACAATGAGTAATCACGGTGGATATGTAGGAACACCTGCAAACTACACAACAACAGGTAACAACACAAACACTATTAAACACACATTTTCAAATAACAGTTATTCACAGGTACAAGGTAATAATGCAAGTAATAACTATGGTAATGCATTTGAAGATGACACTCGAGGTTATGAGTGTTATGGTGCACAGTTCTTTAATTTCTCAAATGAAACATATTCGGGCGGTATGAGTAGACCAGGTGGATCAAACCAAGCACACTCTAAGTCAATGAGTACAAAACAAGGGTTTGCACTAGTTGAAGATGCTGGTAACTCATCAAGTAACTTTACAAGATATAATTTTGGAAACAACACTAACCAAGGCGGTTATACTAGTAAACCACAAACTTGTGGTGAAACTAACTGGATGGAAGTTCAAGAATGGGGTTACGGTGGAGGATGCTGTGGATCAAGTTGCCAAAACGGTTGGTTCTGGTATCAACACTACACAAACGGTTCAAGAAACTTCTTAGGTAACTTTGACAGAGGAATGAGTTCCGGAGACGGTGGATCAAGGATTGCATAATGTATATACTATATAGAAAATCAAGACACGACATTGACCCAAGATTTAGATTTTTAGATCAGCAATATGGTTTGTGTCTAGTAGAAGTAACAAATTCAGAATGGATTGATTGGACTGAAGGTGATCCTGTGATTGTTCCTAATGATGTAGCAGAACGTTACAACGACTTTGGACGTCCAGAATACAAAGCATATAGAGATAATTATGGAAACGAATTCCCAACTAAAATGGGACTAGAAGGCGAAACTGTAAAAGTTAAAAGACCTTATACAACTGAAGAAGCAAAAGCAAGTTTAGAGTATATGAAGATTTTTATGATTGCTCGTGTGAAAAGTATCTTTCAAGAAAGATTTGAAAAACTACAAAAAACAAGTAATACATTAGAATCGAGTACTTGGACACAGCAACGTAAAGAAGCAGAAGCAGGTGGAGGATCATTACTACGTGCATTGGCCAATCAACGCCATATAACAGAAGAAGCATTAGTTGCTAAAGTTATTGCTAAAGCAGAAGCATACGACACAGCAGTTGGAGATTTATTAGGTCAACAGCAAAAGCATATTGACGATATAAAACGTTGTGTTGATATAAGATCAGCGGCACATGTTGCAGATCAAAAATTCGGAATTATGCCACATCCTGACTTTCATCCGTATAAAAACGGTGATTTCCGAATCCACATCTAATCATAATTCAAATTTTAATGTTTAAATATGCATATATACAATATGCACAAAGGAGTTATTGATGGCTAATCAAAAAGTTAATAAGAATATGCTGGATAGTTACAGCACACCAGATGAAATGCGTTTTGATATGAGCGAATATGTTGATGTACGTGTTTCTTCAGACGAAGATGCGGAACTAATCAAATATCTTGCTAATGAAACTACTGCATATAGCGGAACACAAATTGAATCATTTGTTGTTAACAGTGAAGTAACTGATCATAGAAAAATTAGACAAATTGCAATTGAAATTAGACAGCGTATGGTTTCTCTAGGTGATAACAAGTTTCAAGTTAAAAAAGCAGAAAATAGAATTAAAAAATTAAAGCGTCTTATTGAAAAAGAAGAAGATGATTTAGAAATTGAATTATACGAAGAAGAAATTCAAAAAGCAAAATTTGACATTGCATATACAAAACAAAATATGCTACAAAACGAAGTTGAAATTGCACGTTTTTTAGAAGTTCTCAAAAAAATTAATCCTAATGGTCAAGAAGACACAATGCATATGCTTGAGCATTACAAAGATGATTGGGAGAAAAAAGAAGAAGAATATTGGTCACAGCGAATAGCAAAACAGGCTATGATGGATATGATGACTATGGGTAAAATTTCCAGTGGTAACTTAGAAAGTATTATGGGAATGCCACTCCGATTACAAAATAAAACCATTGCACAAGCAATCACAAATGCCGCACAAATGGAAAAAGGAATTATGGGTATTCAACATAAGGTACAAGGGTTACTTGCTGAACAAGAAAAGAATAACCCTAACGGAGATCTTCCACACTTGTTAGGAATTGACGGCGATTACGGCGGAGAAAAAACAAAAACACAATTGAAAATCGGAGTCGACGAAAACAATGGCATCAAAGCAATTGAAAATAAACAAGGATCCTGATTATCAAATAGGTGATTGGGACTTGCGTGTCCAACGCATGAATACTTGCTATAACTGCGAACACATGGAATTGATGCAACACGGAGAAGAACGTGGTGAAGAATTTCTTTATCAACGAATGGTGTGCGAAGCATGTAGTTGTGTTTGTTGGCCGCTATCGAGTATAAACAAAGAGGACGGTTGTCCTTATAGCAAATGGGAAATATCTAATGCAAAGTGGCGCAGAATGCAAGAAAAAGATTTTTAGTATTCCACTAAATCCTAAACTGACCATGGAACAATTTACAAAGTTCTATGATGAAGTTGAAAAATATAAAGATTACATATACGATATCTACTTTACAAGTAGAGTACCTCCATTTGTACAAGATGCTATGGGTGATGTTTTTGATGGAAATCAAGCAAGCGATTTAATTAACAATGCAATGATATTCCAAACTAAATTAGGTATTCCACTAAGTGCTACATTTAACAATATTGAATGTCCGCCACGCGAAGACATGTTAGATATGTGGATTAAAAATTTTAAACCTTTATATGAAGCAGGAATCAGAACTGTAACGTTACCACACACTATTTGGTTACTAAGTGGCAAAATACAAAAAGAATATCCAGAACTTTTTATTAAAAATACAATACTTAGAAATGTACAACGTCCTAATGAACTAGTAGAATTAGTAAAAGCAGGATTCAGTTATATAAATCTAGATAGAGATCTAATGCGTGACAAAGAACGTTTATTAGAAATTAAACGTGCAAAAGAATATTGCATTAACAAATACGGTCGTGATATTAAAGTCAGTTTATTAGCAAATGAACATTGTTGGGGTAACTGTCCTGTACAAGATGAACATTTTCAATATAATAACACAAGACGCACACCATACGAGCCCACGTATTTTATGACACCATTGAGTCAATTTACTTGTCCTGCTTGGGATAGAAGTGATCCCGGTTATGAACTAAAAAAAGCAAACTTACCACCTTGGAGGGAAGATTGGGTAGAGTTTATCGACGAACTAGGTATTGATGTTTTTAAAATGCATGGTCGTGAACACATTCCAAGACTATTTGAAACTATGCAAATTATCAAAAACTTTGCAGAAGGTAAAGAATTGATGTGGGATACTTTTGATGATTATATCGATGATATGAAACTTGAAGGTACTCCTATTAATAACTGGCGTAAAAAAATTAAGACATGTAAGTTTGATTGTTGGGACTGCAATTACTGTGAAAAGGTTGTTGTAGGAAAATCTAGACATAGATTAATTGAACATATAAAAACAAGTTTAGAAAAAGCAGAAAATAGTCAAAGCAAAGTAAGTCCTGCTACACTAAACATACTAGGATTAACAAGCAATAAGATCAAACACTTCATGAACAATATGCTAAGTGCTAGTGATGCACGTTACGTTGAAATAGGAAGTTTTCATGGAGCAGTTTTTGCAAGTGCTATTGATGGAAATTATCAAAGTGCGGCCATTGCTATTGATAATTTTT
>Ga0222718_10000929_pt1 | contig 29783 bp, 43 predicted proteins | sample C33_27DmetaG_FD_165045 | JGI IMG/M metagenome (GOLD analysis project Ga0222718, IMG submission 165045) | Estuarine water microbial communities from San Francisco Bay, California, United States - C33_27D | ecosystem: Environmental > Aquatic > Marine > Unclassified | place: USA: California...
CTTGGTCTATATCAAATCTGTTTGCCATTATTTACCGCCAGCTATTAACAAAGCCGCCTTGCCGTGGTCGGCGGGCAAGTGGATTAGGCTGTTGCGGCTGCGGTTGTGTTTCTGGTTCCGGCGCATTGACCACCCTATCGGCAACAGCGTTAATATTCAGCGACAAGATACACAAGGCCGCATATGCGTAAACCCTGCAATCAAGTGCTTCATTCCTTGTGCGTGTCTTGACAAAATCCCTGCGCGGAAAGCCTTTTTGGTATTTAGTGACAATTTTCTCACTGTTAGCAAGTTGCTGATAATACTCATCTGACCGTCCGGCTGGGAAGTGGCAAAACCCTGCACCCTCCGATTGTATCCTAAGTCTGGAAAAAATCAATTCCTTGATCGGGAAAGTGCCGACAGTAAACAATTTAATCTTTCCAATGTTGTTTTTGCTAGGTCTGCCAACAAGCGGACGCTGTTCTCCGCCCATACCCTTAATGGCAAATATGCGCCGCCCTTCGCGTGGCCGGACAAAGTTATAGACCGCTTGCGTATAATGACCGCCACTATCTATGCACGCAGCCCTAATACCTAGCTGGCGACCGCTTTCTGTTGTAAAGCTGGCTTTTAGGATATTATCCAGATCGTTCCACAAATGCGGCGTAGATGGATCGCCATAGAGCGTTTTATAGGATATTGACCAGCTCTCTTCATCGCGTCCGAAACCGACCAACTCGCATTCGAGCCGATCATCTTGCACGTCAATTCCGGCTGTTATAACAACTATATCATCCGGCAGGGCATCGCCCCAATCTTCCTCACGATCTTCAAACCGGATGTCATTTATGGTAATTCCTTCGTCCTCCCACGTTTCTGCAAGAAAAGTGTTTACAAATACGCGCAAGGTTTCCGGCGACTTTTTGGCAACTAGGAAATCACGCGCGGCATCCGCAAGCGGTGTCCAAGGGCTATATAACCCGCTTAAATGGAAACCGGCTATTTTGTGGTCTGGATTTTGCGCAACCCACTCACCAGCCCTGACAGCGCGGTAACGATCCGCGTCATCCCATACGCTGCCGCAGCCTTCGCATATATAGTTGGCGGTTTCGGGCTTATCCTTTTCCCATTGCACTTGTGACCATTTTAGCACTTGCTTATGACCGCAGTCGTGACACGGCACAAAATATTGCCGCTGATCGCTTTCTTCATAGGCTGCTTCAATTCTGGACGCGCCTTTGTTGGTTGGCGTGCTGACCATTACGATTTTGCGGTTGTATGTAAAGGTTGACGTTCTTTTTCGGCCTAGATCAATCGGATCGCCCTCTGTACCGGCTGAATGCGGAAACCTGTCCACCTCATCAAAGAAAACGCACCGAACCGGCCTAGATGCCAAGCCAGCCGGTGAATTAGCCCCAACCATAGCAATATAGCCACCAACAAACGATTTTTGCAGCAAAGTGTTACCGCTATCGCGGCTGCGCGGGTCTTTTACCGCGTTCTTTAGGGCTGGCGTATCCCGCAGCATAGGTGCAAGCCGGTCGTTACTCCACATCTTGCTCATATCCAAAGTTGGCTGCACAACAAGAATAGGTGACGGGTCTTGCGATATATAATAGCCGATAGCGTTATTTATAATTTCAGTCTTGCCGATCTGTGCGCCGGTCATAAAAACAATGGTTTCGGTCGCCGGATCGGAAATAGCACGCATCATCCCGCGCTGATACGGTGCGCGGTCGGTTGACCATTTACCGGCCTCTGCGCTGCTTTCACGTGAAAGCACGCGATACTGGTCTGCCCATTGGTCAATGGCTAGATCAGGCGGCGGGGCTAGGCTGTTGAGGGTTTTCTGCGCTATCTTCGCCAGACTCTGTTCCCCGTAAAGGTTGAGACACTCTGACTTCGACTTCGCTGATTTCTTTGAGGGCATCGTAAATGTTATCTTTCAAAATGCTTTTAACTTCAATCAGTTTTTCAGCGGCATAAACTTCGGGTGCCACCCGCTGCGGAAAGGCTAACAGCTTTTGCCGCATATTCTGGCTAACATCTATCCAAGCGCGTTCCACATCACCCGCCGGTATAAGTTGCTCCCTGATCTGCTCTTTTTCCATTTCGGCCAGATCAGCGCGTGCTTTGGTCAATCTGGTGCGGTGCGCGTTATAATCATCGCCGCTGGTGTCGGCTTTGATGGATCGCTCTTTAAGATAGCGGATATAGCCTTGAATGGCTGGCACTAATTCATATTGGCCACGCTCCGCTTTCGGTATTACACCCTCTGCGGATAGCTGTTGCACGCGGCGCGGTGTTAAATCTAACAGCTTGCTAATAAAATCAAGTGGAAACGTGGTCGGTGCCATTGTTCATCTCATTAAATGTTTTGCCGGTTTTTTCGTGAATAGCTATTAAGCCGGTGAAATCTTGCCAGCGTTTAACAATCACATCGACATATTTAGGATCAAACTCCATCAATCTAGCTTGTCTGCCAGATTTTTCACAAGCAATTAAAGTTGAGCCGCTGCCGCCGAAGCTGTCCAAGACAACATCAGCCCCGCGTGTGTTGTTTGTTATTTGATATTCCATCAAATTAACAGGCTTCATAGTTGGATGCTCAACATTTCTTGTTGGTCTATCAAATTTCAAAATGGTTGTTTGCTTTCTATCGGTTGCCCAAAAATGCCCAGCACCAGATTTCCACCCATATAAACAAGGCTCGTGTTGCCAGTGATAATCTTGCCGCCCCATAACCATACTGTTCTTTGCCCAAATTAAACACTGTCTTACTTGCCAACCGATATCTGCCGCAGCACCTCTGAAATTGTATCCTTCCAAATCTGCGTGCCAAATATAAAAAACCGCACCTTCTTTCATATTAGCGTCCGCAGCCGAATATGCGTCTCGCAAAAACTGCCGAAAAGAATTGTCGTCCATTTTATCGTTTTCTATTTTCAAAGCATCTTTTGTGCGGCCAGTATAGTCTACGTTATAAGGTGGATCAGTTAACCACATATCAGCAAGATGACCGTCCATCAATTCATCAACCGCATCGATGCTGGTACTATCCCCGCACATAACCCTATGCCGACCAAGCTGCCAAATATCGCCAAGAACTGTAACTGGCGTTTCCGGCTCCGGCGGAACTTGATCCTCGTCAACCAGCCCCTCTGTTACCGCTTCGGCCATTAACGCAGCAAGTTCGTCATCGTCAAAGCCAGTTAGCCCAAGGTCGTAGTTTTCCAGATCAAGGTCGGCTAATTCCAAGGCCAGCAAGTCGTCATCCCATTTCGCCTCTTGGCTGACGCGGTTGTAAGCTATGCGGTATGCTTTGATCTGGTTTGCCGTTAGGTCGGTTGCAATATGAATCGGCACTTGATCCAGCTTTAGCTTGCGTGCAGCGGCCAGACGCGTATGTCCAGCAATTACAACCATTTCAGCGTCAACCACTATTGGCTGCCGCCATCCAAATTCTTTTAATGAACCGGCAACTTTATCCACCGCCGCGTCATTTTTTCGTGGGTTCTTCGCATATGGAATAACCTCATCGATCCCAACCGTTTGAATTTCCATTGTAAAACGAAATGCTCCTTTTTAGTCTGTCGCTAGGTTTGTTTCGGGGTGTTGCGTTACCCCCGATAGTCACTTGCCGGAAGTACCTTTTGCTTTGCGCTGCGCTGTGCGCTTGGCAAACGCGAAACTTTTTGCAAAATTGCGGTCGAACATACGCCCCGCCGTCTTGTTTGCATCTTCATAGAACGGAAACCGCTTTGGAATGCGGGCGATCTTCTCCAACAGGTACAGCACTCGCTGTTTACGCGCTGCTCCACGTCCTGTCTGTTCTGCAATAACTTCTTGCCCACTTCGCAGCGTTGTCTTGTATGCCTTGCCACCCAGCACATTACGCGGTTGCTTGCCCTTTGGCACCTTGCCCGATGCTGTGCGTTTGATTTGCCTTGACGGGATTGCAATGTTGCTGCCGCGTGGTCGTTTGAACCCGCCTTCTGCTTGTGTTGTCATATAGTCACGCCCCAGCTTGTCATATACACGCGCCGTTAGATTGCGCTTGTTAGCTGGCTCAACGCGGAACATCGCGCTTGCAAACCGCTTGTTGCGTACTGTGAAGCTTTTAGGATAGGTATCGTCAACGATCTGCTTGCGTACATCGAACGCTGTGCTGGTCAATGCGTTAGCCGTGGCGAATGGTATCTGGTTGCGACCGAACGCATCCATTGCCTTTGCAAACGTGCTGATATTGCTTTTGACGTTGATCTGCATCAGTGCTGTGTCTCGCTATCTAATTCCAATATGACGACCGTACCGTGGCAATCGCGTGCGTCAAAGATAATGCCATCGCACTCTGTGCAATTGATCGTGCCACTGTTAGCCTCAACGACCGCATAAGTGGCCTTGCCGCAAATGCCGCAATCGACTTCATCTTCAAAGAATAGCACATATTCCATTGCTTGACATTATCCGCAAAACAAAAGGCGGTCAATGCCGCCCTTTGTCTCCCCTTGCTGTTGACGTTATTTTTCGAAAGAATAAACCTCATAATGAGACCTCAAAAGGCCATCTAACTCATCATCATAAACCCAGCGATACCAGTGAAAGTCTCTGCCGTCATCACTTTCTGCAATAAAATACTCGTATTCCCAAAACAATCCTTCATCTGCTTTAATTGGCCTATATTCAAAAACGGTGACATATTCACGACTTACAACAGGCTTTTCCGGCCAATCAACTAAAGATGTGTGGTCTCTTTTATATTTCCAAATCATTATCCACTCCAATCTGGGTTCTCTATCATCCCCAAACCGTGACAAGCATCGCAATCATCTTGCACTTCGCTGCCACAAGGGTCATTGGCTCCGCGCTTGCCCACCCAATAAACAAGCCAGCCATCGCCCTGACACTCAGGGCATTCAATTTCTTCAGCCACCGAACCGCACCATCAACGCCCAGATATTGTAATCCTGCGTGATTGCGTTAGTGCCAAACGTAATGACCAATGCGGTCACAAACAGCATTCCAATAGTATCCTTAACCATATCAAACCCCCAATACGCTATGCCCACGACCCCGCAAGCAATCATTTAGCCATTTATGCTTTGCCCCTACTTGCAGCGGCGATAACGCATCATCAACAAGCTGGCGGCACTCAGTTAGGTCACGCTGGTAAAGCTGCGCTTTATCACCGCTAACCCGCAGATCAGCGACCGGCGTATAACTACAACCGGCCACCAATACTGCTATAACAAGAACGCGCCTCATTATGAAGCCGCTTTCATTTTACTGTTAATCTGCGTTACAAATTCATAAGCGTCAGTGATAAGGCTTTGCGGGTCATATCCAGCATCCTCACAATAACGAACGGCGCGAATTGCACAAAATGCCGCGTTATCCTCATTTTGCTGGGTTTGTGGACGCGATGCATAATCTCTAAAATTGTTATACTCAGAAATCATACTGATCATTAAATGATGATCTAATGTAGTTTTTTTTCTAGCCATTTTGCAATCTCCCGTTTGCTGGGCGGGGCTGTTAAGCCGCCGCCTTTTTGTATAGCTTTGAGTAAGTCACAACATCTTGCAAAATCTGATCGTCATTTAAACCAAGGGCTTTACCGCACTCATATGCGTCATAAGCCCATTCGATCATAAGCTTTTTTGCTTCGCTTTCCGAAGCCACGCGATCAAGACCGCCAAGCATATAAGTGATCCAATATTTTTTGAACGTAGCGCAATGATCTGCGTAAACTTCAATAAGACCGATTTGATTTTCTGTTAGCTTAGTCATTTTGCAAACTCCCGTTTTGCTGTGATAATTAAAAGTCGTATCAGGTTTATTAACACCTGTCTACACCTTTTTACACATCCGCACCAACTTTCTTCAATTCGGCAATCACGTCTGGCCGGTTCTGCTTGTAATAGGTTCGCATTCCATCAGTCAGCGATTTCCACTGATCCAGCGTGATCATCTTGCGTTGTGGCGGTGTCCACTCGCTGGATTGCCCATTGAACGGCTTAGAATAGCCTGTGGCGCGCTTTGGCTTCTTTTTGGCATCTCGTATGCACCAGTTCTGCCAGAACGCTGTCAGATCGACATATGCGGCTTTGTTGCCGTTCTGTTTATCCCATAGCCGGATTGCCTCTAATACGTCAGCGGCATCCAGACCCTTGCTTTCAGCAAATTGGCGATCAGCTTCATCAGGTTCCCAATCAACAACTTTAGTTTTCCCCTTATTTCTTTTTAACGGTTCTTTAATGGTTATGGGTGCATCTGGTGCAGGGGTGTCCTGCATCTGGTGCAGGGGTGCGAGATATGCAGGGGTATATTCTGTTGACCTTCCAGACCGGTAATTTCGGATCAGAAAACCGCCATCTTCAAGCTTTTTAAGCTTCGCCCGAACAGTGCGTTCCGCTGCGCCAGTAACGTGGCAAATGTGACCGACAGACGGCCAAGCAACGCCCCTTGCGTCATTATGATGGTTCGCAACCACGATTAGCACCAGCTTTGCCAGCGGATCATTAACAGGGGCATCCATCGCCCAATCTAATGCTTTAATGCTCATCGTGCAAAATCTCCAAAGTTAAAGCCGCATATCCGATAATGTCCAACAGGCTATCAACGTGGCTGCACTCGCTATTCGCCAGCCGCGACAGCTTCATAGCAATCATCATCGCGCCGAACTGCTCCGGCGTTACATCCTTGCCGACCACCATACTCATCATCTGGCTAGTTTGCGTCCAGTTTTTCCGCAGATCGCCATAGCTGGCACCGCGTTCACCCAATATTAACTGCACCTTTTCCAGTGCTTCAGATCGTTTCATTTAATTCCCTTACCATATGAAATTCGCTGATTGGCACTTCGGCCATCAACCCATAATCACGCTCAATGCCGCGATCCCGTCTGCCACCGATAGTCGTGGCAAAATCCACCTTGAAGCTGCAAGCACCGATATAATCAGTCCAGCGCACAATCAAAAAGGTCGGTATGCCGGTCTCGAACGCCACCTGCCGCGCATACATCATCTTGTGCAGATGGATCAGTGACGTTTTGAACCTGTCGCGGGGAAATGTCCGGCACTTCACTTCAGCAAATGCTTCTATCTTGCCTTGCCTAGTTAGGGCAAAATCAAGTTGGCAATATTGCGGCAGTTTTACCGGTTCGCATTTCCACGCTGTGCCGATGTCAGCAATCGTCAACAATTCCATCTTCAGATTGTGTTCGGTTTCCAATTTCCACTCCTTTATGTCTCATCTTGCATATTTCGCAAACATAAACATCGCCATCTTGCTGCAAATACCCACGACATTTAGGGCATCTGCCTTGTGCATATAATATTGCAAATTTACCATCACCGCTTTGGATCATTAAAGTGACCCCTTGGAAAAAACGGTATGACGTTTTGACGTTTTGACGTTGTTGATATGAAATCAGCGCGGATCACGCCTAAAGGCTCAACGCCATTATCGGAATTGCGCGGCAATACACGCACCTCAACGCCCGTTTTGCTTTTGAAGATTTCGACCGTCAAATCTTTAACGTCAATCCAAGTTTCACTTGAAATCATCACATATTCGCGGTCGCCCACGGTGTCCATATTACGCCCCATTTGCAAGCATCTCCCGAATTATCATCATTGCGGTTTCCAAGTCAGTTTCAACGGCATATCGCCAATCATATTGTTCTGCAATATCTTGGTTTGCCGAATAGCCAGCAAGCCCGACAATAGCCGCCACTGGCAATCGCACGCGGGTTTTTTGCCGGTCAAGCCTATAACAAAGCATTGGCATCTTGCCATTGCCAGCTATAGCCGCAGCGGTGCAAACTTGATCCCACCAATCACCCGACACGCCGGATTTATATCGCTTGCATTCAATGACAAATGGAAAGTTGCAATCTTCGGTGCGTAAATCACCAAGATGCTTTTCGCGCGTTTGATCCAATTCCCGCACAAAATTTAATCCAAGCTGTTGGAACAACTCATTTGCGATTTCGTATTCGTAACCGCGACCTTTTGATCTTGATTTTGATCCAGACATATCTGCCCCCTTTCAATTTTGCCCAGCATTGCCCATCAGCCCCTAATCTGTAAAGCAAAAAAATAGCTGTTGCGTTTTGGGAACGATCTGCGGTAACGTGTTGCTATGAAAAAACGGGAAATCAGTGAACTTTGGAAAACCGCAGGGTTTAGCCATTTATCGGCCAGCCAGCTATTACGATCACCGGCTAAGTGGATATTCGATTATCTGCATCTAACATCAGACGAACGTCGCGATGTTGGCGTTGGGGAACGTGCTGCCATAGGTACGGCAGTGCATACGGCGGTTCAATCTATAGTGTGTCACGGCGCAGATATTGATGAAGCCATTGAAGCCGCACAGATCGCTTTTGACTTTCATCCAGCCGATGAAGACGATGTGCTGCGTGTGAAATTTCGTGAATGTATCCCGCAAATGGTGCATCAGGGCGTGAATATTTGTGTAGAAAACGGGTTCACCGGCGCGATTGATGAAGAACGCATTGAATGTTGGTTAGATGATGTGAATGTGCCGATCCTTGGCTTTGTTGATCTGCTTGTTGAAGGCTCTATGTTTGCGGAAATGAAAACCAAAGCCCCGCGCAAAACAAAGCTGTTGAAAGACGGGTCGCAGGGCTGGGCAAAAGCCACGTTGCCTAAAAAGCCGGAGTTTGCCCACATCTGCCAAGCTGCTATTTACTGGCACGCGCTGCGTGTCACGCCATCAATCATCTACATCGCAGAACACGATGCCGTCATCTTCAACGCATATAACTGCGAAGAATTGCAAGCAGACGGCATCAATCACGCGCTAAATGAAATGCGGCAAAAGGCATTAATCCGGCAAAACCTGTTGACCGTTAGCACCGATCCAAAGGTGCTGGCATCAATTACCGATCCCGATTGGGGTCATATGTATCAGTGGAAAATGAAAACCGAATGGCTTGAAAGGGCAAAAGAGTTATGGAAAATATGAAACTGAATAGTGCGCTGAACGACTTTCGCAAGGCGGCAACGGTCGGCAAGTCGGGCAAAAACCCGATGTTCAAAAGCCAATATAGCACGCTGGGCGATGTGCTAACCGCATTGAACGGCATTGCTGACTTTGGCTTGTCGTTCCAACAGTTCTTTAGTGACGACTGCATTGTGACGGTTGTGGCGCACGTTGAAACCGGTGAACAGTTCACCAGTGCGATCCCAGTGCGGCCAGAAAAGAACACGCCACAATCATACATTAGCTGCGTGACATATCTGCGCCGCGCATCTCTTATGACTATGTTTGGATTGAATGCCGATGATGATGATGGTAATCTCGCAAGTGGTTCTGGCGCGGTTCCCTCCCGTCCGCAGCCTAAACCAAAGAGGCCAGTCGCTGCATCCACTCCGGCGGCTGGCCTCGCCTCCAACGATGTTTTAGCTGAAAAATTAGATGCCTGTGCAAGTGTGCGTGATGTAAACGCGCTTTACACAACGCTGTATGGTGCCAGCGGCATAAAAGCACCAGCCGATCAAATAGCAATGTTTTCAAAACGGAAAGAGGAATTAGCCTAATGACTGAATATGACAACACCAATCGCGGCGCGATCTTTAAGAACAACGACAAGACCGCCGAAAACCAGCCGGATTACACTGGCAAGATCAACGTGGATGGCGTTGAAAAGCGGATTGCGTTGTGGATACGCGAAAGCGCGGCTGGAAATAAATATATGTCAGCTTCGATCAGCGACCCAATGCCACCAAAAGAACAGGATGCGCCACGCGCAGAACAGATGCAGCCTTTAGCAGATGCGATCCCGTTCTAAAAAACCAACCTATGCACCGGCCTCAAATGCACAAGGTCGGTGCGTATGGTGTAACAAGACCCTGCGCCTTAGTGATCCAGATTGGATTGTTGATGGCGAAAAACAAACATTGCATCTTGGATGCTTCAAAGAAAGGCTAGATATAATCAATGCAAATAGAAAAGAACGTGCCAGTGCCGCCAGCCGGTCGCAGCAAGATCGAAATAATCAATGATATGGAAATCGGCGACAGCGTGCTTTGTGATACATATGAAAAGGCAATGTCATTGCGTGATGCGCTGCGCTATCGCGGCCTAAAATATACCACCCGCAAAATGAATGACGGGTGGCGGGTTTGGCGGCTAGAATAACCGCCTTACTTTTTGCCCTTAACGCTGTCAATGACACCACCGCCAAAATAAAAGCCCAGAATGATCAGCATCGCGTAATTGATGCTGAATTGTTCCATCACTTTTGTGACCGCATCTGGATCGCCTTGACCGCTGATTGTCATTGACAAAACGATCACATAACTGCCTAGAAAAGTCGCCCCAAACATTAGCGCAAGATAACGCTGCGCGATCTTAAAAGGCGCATATGCACCCATCAGATCAATCTTGGCTTTGCTTTTAGCCGCAATTGCTTCTTCATCGCTGGTGTGCATATCGTCAATCAGCTTCATACCTTGCTTGATGACGCTATCTGATCCCAGAATTTTACCTAATACTGCTAACATTTTAATAACTCCAGATGTTTGGTCGTGGCGAACCGCTGAACGTGTCAAGATGCACAAAACGCGCACTGCCCTTTTGTGATACGCCGATGCCCGTAAACCCTAGCTGGAAAGCCAGTTTCATTATTTCATACGCTTGTTGCCCATTGCACGCTATATCGGCTGCACATCCCCTTGCGTGGGTCGATAGTTTGCCGGTCGGCTTTGACGCTTCAATGCTGTGCTTTGGGCTTCTATACCCGCTGGTTATCGTCATTGGGTTGCCATAAACGTCACGCAGTTCTTGCATCTTTTTCATAAATGCTGCCGACATTTTGCATTCGCCAGTTTCACTGCACGCAAATTCTTCTTCGCTAAAATTAGGATATTTTTCCCAGTTCATCGTCTCATCTCCAAAACGTAATCAACCGCTTTATGCCAGCTTTCAATTTCCGCTTCAGCCGTAAACCGCGATGGCGGCAGTCGCTTCGTACTTTGTAAGCACAGCTTTGCTGTGGGCAAGAACAAACAACGTCTGTGCGATGGATCACCGGCAACCAAAGCATAGATATCAAAATCCCTTGCACTGTGCTTGCGCTTGACTTTACTGCCGTGTGCAAGCTGAAATTGGTAAGATGGTTGCCGATGCGGTCTTTGATGCAGCGTCGAAGTTTTAACTTGCACAGACAGATAGCTATTAGCATCGAAAGCGACCAAATCGACAGCCGTCTGCTGACACAATGAAACCTTATGCGTTCCAATCGAGATAATAGCCGCCGCTGCAAGATATTCCCCCATTAAGCCAATTGTGACAGCACTATTTGACAATTACACCAGCCGTTGCTGTTAATACACCGATAAACAGGCCAATGATAACCACAACCAGACCAACAGCAATAGCCCCTATTTTGAAGTTTTCTATCATCTCTTGCGTGCGTTCGCGTTCCATCTTGCGCTGTGCTGCGCGTGCTTCTTTGGCTTGCTGGATACGCTTTTGCCGTTCTGCCAAGATCGCAGCCCAAGTGCCGTGACCAAATCTGAAGTCAACCATTCGCGCAACTTCGGCAACTTGTTCCGCTGCCAACCTTGCGTCAATCATTTCCTTTGCAACAGACTGCACGCCAAACTGGTCAGCCAGACCCATACCCGTCTTTTTGTTGCTGGCCTCTTGAACTTGCTTTTGACCGGTAAACATTGCATCAATCTGACCGGCGATTTGTCCAATATCTTGTGCAGTGGATATGTTGCTTTTTATGAAATCTACGCTCTGTTTAACAAGCGCAATTCCAGCGAGGGCGGTGGTGATTGGTTCCATTGTGACAGCATACCTTCTGCAAGTCGCTGACACCGCCACTGCTTCGGCATCAAGTTAGCAATCTTCCCAACGTCCTTTGCCATAGTCATAGCGCGAGATCGGCAAGCTTCCCGCGTTTCGCTGTAAATAAATGAGTGATATTCTGTGCAATCAGTCGGTGCGTTGATGACGCACGCCAAAACGATTGCCTTAAACATCGTCTTTTCGACCAGTTAAAAACTTAACTGTGTCGGTTTCCCAAATGCGGATCAGCACCCAAATGCCGGTAAACAAAGCGACAATATCTGGCATCATACCAACCCACGCAGCAAATGTGCCTGTGCCAGCAACAACGTCAATGATAACCTTGTTTTCCTCGTTCATAAATCACCTATGGTTTTGTCGGCCAAGTTACATCTTCTAGTGACGTAGCATTGTCTGTAATATCACGAAGGGCTTGACGGTATGTAGACATAGCTGATGTTAGGGTGGTATCTGATAAGGCTAAGTAATCTGTTTCTGCCAATAACTTGTTTCGTTTTAGTCTCAAAAGCCGCAAATTCTCTTCCGCAATAAATTCATTTTGCTTTGTTGTGACAGCCGCCGAATCTAAGGTCACTACGTTTCCGTCAGCGTCCTTTGCAACAGCATTTGCGCCACTGCCAGAAATTGTTTTGACATTAGAATAAAGTGCATAAATTGCCTTGTGATCCATTATCCAGCTATCTCCGTTGCACAAATGAATGAAATTCCACGTTCAAATTCGAAAGTATTTGAATCACTAACGGTTCTATTTTCATACCAAGTGCCAGCCGTGTGCGTGTTTACACCAACGCTGTAGGTGATTGCAGATGTTGTAGAGTGATCACTGTCAAAGTAAGTAAAATATGACCCATCTGGCGTTGACGTTGCGTCAGTAGAAAAACTAACTGACGTACCAATCCGAACACCAGTAGTCCTAGAACCTGCGGCTGGTGCAGATAATTTTGTGCTATCTCGTAAAAAGAACCAAGTTGAGTTGAAGTTATAACCGTAACTGTTAAATTCACCATTCACCATTGCATCAAGTCTGATTATTGAGTTTGTTGCGCTTGGCGTAATATCAACCTGTAAATTTGTCAGTGTGGTAGTTGTATTTGCGTTTGTGGCAATTGAAGATGCAGTGTCGTAGATTGTATATTTCACTTGCAGGATTGCACCACCACCGCCTGCGCCGGTCGATGGGGCGGCTGTGTCTGCAACTTGATCAACGTCAAACAAATCAATCCACGCATCATCATTTGCATTGCGCTGCTTCAGTTTGTCAGCTGTTGTGTCATACCAAAGCTGGTAAGCATATGTCGTTGTTGGCGCGGTTGCCCCGCTGTTTTGCGTTACAGTTGCCGCAAGCGCATTGTTTAAGTCTGTGCGCGTTGCTGGAAACGTCTGATTTGCAATTGTGTAATCGTGCTGTGCCATCTAAAACCCCGTTGCAACATAATCAAACAAGCGATCCACTGGATTTGACCCACTATCATAAAACGTGATCGTGAAACCCGTTGCTGATTTACTTGTTATACCATAAAAATCGCCAGATTGCATATCCCCAACCGAAATTGACACCGCTAACAGCGTTTTGAACGGCGTTGTGAACGTGATAACCTTTGCCCCAGTACCGCTTTGAATATCGTTATCGCTTTCTGTGCGGGTCGGCAACTTGATTTCCGCAACCAATTCTTCAATCGCTGGTGTTTCAAAACTGTCAGTGGTTTCCAAGATAGCGCGGAACCGGAAACCGCGTGCAGTGTATGATCCAACCACAAATGGCCGGTAAGCTGTCCACGTTGGCGATGCGTTTGGATCGTCTTGCGTGCTGCTAACGTATAAATCAACGTCAGTGGTCGCAGATGCCGGTGTGCCGGTATGCTGGGAAAGCTGTGAAAGCTTCATCGTTGCACTGGCTTGCCCCGTATAAACTGCACCCAGATCAATGATATTAGCAAAATCATATGTGCCAGTGGCCGCAATCAAACCGCTACCACCGTCAAACAATCCGACCGCATCATCAAAGTTTCCCGCTGCGCTGTCGAAAAGATCGCTAGTGTCTAGCTGCAATTTGCCATCAACAACGATCACATCTGTTTTTGATCCGGCAAATGACGGGTGTTCTGTTGCGCTGTCGGCAAAATTAAACCCTTGAATGCTATCAACTAACGCAATGCTGCTGTTTTCGTTTTGCGATACCTTGCCAAACTTATCAACAGCCTTGATCGAATATGTGCCGGTCAAAGCTGGCACTGTGATTGTATTGGCTGGGCGTGCGATCTTTTTAACCAAAGTGCGACTGTTGTTGAAAGTCGCGCCAGTGGTCAGCGGTGAATGCCGGACGATATAATGCGACAAGTCTCCATCTGGTATCGCCGTCCATTTAAGGTCGGCTTGCTGCCCGACAATATTGACTGTGAAGCCGGTAACGTCTGACGGGTCAACGGCTGAACCTGTTATTGTATATTGCTCATCAGTAAAAGCAGATTTGATGCCAAGTAAATTGATCGTCCTTGCGCGAATATCATAGGTGCTATTCTGTTGCACGTTGACCAGCGTGTATTTGTTGCCGCTGCCAATGCCTAATGATGTGTAATTTGTGTCAGTTGTTAATTTGGCTTCAACTTCAAACTGCCGCGCATAAATGGATGTGGATGACACAGTGCCAATTAGCACGCTTACTGATTGCTGGTTATAGGTCTGCAAATCTTCAGATGGCACAAGTGTCGGTGCCGGTACGTTGAACGGGTTTGGCAATGTCGTGTTGTCTTGCGCAAAATCTTTTTCTTCAGCCGCCCAATCATAAACCGCGCTGTTTGTTTCAGTCAATTCGCAATCGACTGTCACATCATCTTTGTCAAAATTCAGCTTCCAACTTACTATTTCAAAAACCTTTTGAGCGAAGCCAAGCCGCGCATTTGTGATCATTACAGTGTCGCCAATTTGAAACTGAAACGCATTCATCTTAAATTTTGCACGCAAGCTGATTTCTTGCCGGTTCTTATATAGGATTTGCTTTGCAATACGCTGTGCGCGTGCGGCGTTGTCAGTAAATGGCAGATCAAGGTTTAGATATCTGCGTTCGCCATTGTCTTCAGTCTCGAAAACGCTGCTAGTGATCGCAGGGTAGTCTGTGGCTTGATAGTCACTGGCTGGGCTAATAAACTGCCCTTTGATAGCGTTAAAGCTGTCACGCGCCGAAATAGCGGTGGTCACAGTCAAGCCAGACGCAAGGTCGTTTTCATCAAGCGTCACTGTCGGCGTTACATATGCACCAGCACGCAATGACCACTGCCCATTGCTGTAATAAAGCGACCCGTTCAATGCGGTCAGCATTTGTTCAAGGTTGCTGCGCGGCGTGTTCTGCGTATCAACAACGCCGTTGAACGTGTACCGGTCTTGCGTACCGCCGCCAGTCAATGTCACGCTTTCTTCGCAGACGTTAGCCGCTGCAATAAAGCTGGCATCATCTATTTCTGCTGCCGCCGCCCCTAGCCCATAAACAGTGTCAGTCAAATAATCGCGGATAACCAAAGCTGGGTTTTCGCTCCAGACGGTTGTGGTCGTGCGTGGGTCGTAAATCTTGCGGCCTTTGACCTTTGCACTAATGTTTGGCAAGCCTTGTTCAAACGCATTAGGATCAAACCGAAGCCGCGCATATAAATAGCCTTGATCGGTCAGTGTGTGGTCGCTTGTCCATTTTGAAAGCGCAAGTAATGATGCTGGTATATTGCCAGCATTGCCCACAGTCACCGGATAAATATCAGCTCGGTCATTATATTTTGACGGGCTTGTGACGATGTTGCCGGTTAGCGTCAACGCTTCTTCATTGAAATATATTGTGGTGAATTGCTCTAATTCGTGCGCGGCCAGAACGATAACCAAATGCAAATATACATCATTTTCAGTCGCTTCAATAAAAGCAAACGTGCCGCCTATGCGGGTTTCACCATAAACCAGCTTGCGCGTGGCGTTAGATGATCGCGCTGTTACCGTCTTTGACTGATCAACGCCGCCATTACCACCGCCGCCGATGTTTGGCTGCTTTGGCTTTGGTGCAAGGGCTTGTGATGCCGCAGTCAACGCAAGATTGACCGCAAAAGTTCCCGCAACGTATGCCGCCGTGATAGTTGCGGCTGTGCCAGCGATGTAAGCTGTACCCACAGTCGCCGCAGTTGCAACTATTGCTGGGATGAAAACTTGCGGCATTCTACACCTTCCACGCTTTCTTGGCCGCGTCTAACGGCAGAAAAACCAAACCATCTTGACCCATTGCGGCAACCTTATCACCGATAACCAATGATAACGCATCTCCTAGTGGCGTGTCTATTAGCGCAAAGTCACCTCGCTGCGCTTTATTTGGCTCTATTTCTGTCAACCTAGACCCAAAAATGGCCGCAAGATCATTAGCCCCCATTTTAACCATAAGTTTTGCAAGACCTTTATGCGTGGAATATTTGCCGATCCAATCTTCAAATCTGGATGCCCCGCACATTGCTTTTTCAGCGTGCAAACAAAAATGACCACAATCGGTCTTGCCCCACTCGAATTTTTTGTGCCGCCATTCTTCAATATGATCGTTCAAGCGTGTCGGCCAATCAACTAGCCGCCCCATTTTATAGTGGCCTCTTGCAATGAATTTACAAACTCAAAACCTTTATCGTCTGCGTCAAGACCTTTCTGATCTTCGGATGTCCAGCGGCGCAAGCGTGGCCGTTCCAAATCAATCAAACGGCTTTCTGCGGTCAGTGTAATGATGCAAGTATCGCCTTCTTCACCTATTGTCATCACATCCATTCGGCCAGAAAAAACTTTGTAGCTGCTAACTGTTCCGCTGCTAATTGCGCCAACGTACACATTAACTATTCTGTATTGATAATTTTCTGATAAAGCCGCTGGCAAAACGATGGTTGAAATACCGGCCAGCATTATCGAAATGCCTTTAGCACCAATCTCCGCAGTTTCTTCAATTGCGGAAACGCTAATCACCGATCCGCCGCCAGTGTATGTCTCGCCGCCAATGGTTAGATCACCGTAGCCATTCCACAAGCGTAATGCAGCGGCATCAAACAAAAGTTCAGCCGCCAGAAAGCCGGTAAAGCTATCGGTCGAAAATTCGGATGGAACACCACTGCGCGTCATAGTGCTTCAACCGCTGCAAAGCTGATTGAGTAAAAACCAGCGTTGTTGATTGTCCAAGTCGCGTCATTTGTTGCCAGCCGGAACAAGCCTTTTGCATTGCTAACTACAACCCCAGCATCGTCTGCCGGTGATGACCGCAAATCCGGCCACAAGTTCAACGTGGCTTCGCCGCTGGCGTTTGTGTCAACATCTTCTAACACCTTATAAAGCCGCGCAGTTGATCCGCTGCCAAGCTGAATATAATCACCAGCCTTTAGATAACCGGTTGCCGATGTTGGTAGGCCATCTATAGCCAATTCGTTACCGGTCTGGCTTGCGCCATTAACAACCGGCGTGCCAGCCGTTGTGGCCGCTGATCCGCGTGGCGTTGCTGCATTAGGATCGCCAACCAGAAACGTGCCAAACTGCCCACGCAGCCGCAAAAGAAAGCTGTTCCAATATTCGCTATCTTCACGCTTAACAGGCGGGATGCGGATCGTTGCCGACCAACGTGCGCCAGCGTGCCGAACAACTTGCTGCGCTAATGTAAAAGGGCTTTCGCTGATTGAAACAACATCAGTCGCGGTGATCTCAACGCTTGCAACGCCGGTCTGTGTCGGAAATGTAAGTGGATAACTTTCAGCCATAACTATGCCCCAAATGCGCCAGCGAATGAACCGCCACGCCGCCTTGCTTCAAGCACCGCAGCCTTTGATGCCTCTTGAATTTGCGGCATCATTCCCAAAACTTCAGCGCGTACTGTTTGCGATACGCCAGCCGATAGGTTGATGGTCTGGTGAACAGTAACACCGCCGCCACCCAGCTTGTTGTTTGGCACTATAGACCCGCTTTGATTTGGAACAAACATTTCTGCGCCGCGTTCGCCAACCATATAAGATTGACCGCCACGAACAGCACCACCGACTGCTTTACCCCCACCAAAGCCGAACATACCGCCGATGAAGCTGCCCACGCTACTGGCAATCCCGCTGCCGCCACCGCCGCCCATACCAGCCGCAAGCGGGGCGGTAATGCTTTGCTGGATTTGAATGCGGATCAAATCACTAATAATTGACCGCGCCATTGACTTGAACGCATCTTTCGCGCTGGCGGTTCCCATAGTCACATCAACAAGCGCATCTTCTAGCGACTTGATCCCGCGCACCGCTGCGCTTTCCATATTCTTTTGCACATCCTTTGCTGCATCAGCCAAATCCATTAGCTGCTTGCGATAAACAGGCGCAATCTCAGTTCCTTTTTTAGTTTCTTCATTTGTTTGCTTTAATGAGCCTAAAAGCCGGTCAAAAACAAAACTTGTGTTTAGTGTAACCTTGCCGATTTCACTGAAGTCATCTATGACGCGCTCAGATTGTTGTGACATTCTTTGCAACAGGCCGACCAAGTTTCTGACCGGAATGTTTACGTTTTTGTTTCTCTTTCCAATCTTTTCTAGTTCTTCCGCCAAACGCGAAAATGTTTCGGCGTTATGATTTGCTTCATCAGCCAATGGCCGCAAAGCCGCTTTAATCTCAAGCATACCCGCAGCAAAGTCAGCCGAAAGTTTTTGCTTTGACCAAAATTCAAACTTTTCATTAAAGGTATCCATTGATTTAGCAAATTCTGTTTTGCTAATAGAAAACCCAAATGATTTTTTGAAATCGTGAACAGTCTTCCTTGCGGCGTTTATCTGCGTGATTATTGTATTAACAAACTCGATGATTGCTTGTGACGCATTTTTCGCGCCAATTATAATTGCTTCGGCTAACTGCCGACCAAAAACTGCCGTATCATTACTGGCACCTCTCAATTTCCCGCTGATTTGTTCTGTCAGTATCTTAGCAAGTTCGCCTAACGCCGGAGCCATCGCCGCTGTAACAGTGTCGGCAATGCCCTTAAACAACGTGCCAAGCCGCGTAAATTGATCGTTTGCCTTTTCAACACCGCGAACCGCAGAACCGGACAAGATAAAGCCAAGGCTTTCAGCCTCTTGGAACATCTGTTGCAGGGCTTCGCTGCCGCCTTTTAAAGTGTTAATCATTCCTACGGCTTCACTGTCAAACAGTTTAAAGCCTAACCGCACTTTATCGCCGCTTGATTTCACATCGTCAAATGCGTCTGCCAGCTTTAGCATTTGCTGATCAAGTGATAATTTGGTCAGTTCTTTGGCGTTCAAGCCAAGTTCTTTCAACGCATCTTTAGCTTCGCCAGTTCCAGCCGCAGCTTCTGACAAACGCCGCGTAAACCGTTGCACTGCCATATCGACTGTGCGCGTTTCCACGCCAGCCAGATTGGACGCATATCGCAGCTTTTGTAATGCTTGACTGGTTACGCCCAGCTTTTGCGCTGTCTTGCCCAGCGTGTCGATGCTTTTCAGTGATGACTTGACCAGTAAGCCAATACCAGCCGCACCAGCAACCGCTGTCAGACCGACCTTGAAGTTGAACAGTGCTTTGCGAACAAGTCCTAGTGATTGGTTCAGTTTGCGGAAAGTGCCGCGAGTTAGGTCTTTTGCGGTGATGGTAAAATTAAGATTTTGATTTGCCATCTTCGATCACCTTAAAATATGCGAACCATTCATTCAGTTCTGTCAGCGTCAATTCTTCAATTTCGGCTTGTGTCTTGTGTAGGCGATCCGCCAAGGCCAGCATATTCAGCCTCAACGGGTCGCCCTTCAGTTTTTTTCCGCATCCCCAACGCTTTCAACATCGCCAAACATCTGCCCAGCAATATCAGCAATCAAGGCCACGCTGTCACCCATTAGGTGCATCTTGTCTTCTAGCGTAAACATCCGCTTGCCATCAGCATCTTCAGCCTTTGTTATAATCAGATCAACCATTCCGCTGATCGTCATATTGTTCAGAAAGTCTTTATGCTTTCTTTGCAGCTTGTCGATGTCACCGGCGGTAATTGAGCCAGAATAAATAACCAACGGCTGACCATCTTCGCCCCACTCATCAACTTTAATGACCTTTCGGTCGCGGTTACGCCTTGCGGCGATCTGTTCTCCCAAGCCCATTTTTTACCCCTTAAACGACTGTTTCAGTTAGACCACCAGTGCCTTGCAGCGAATAGGTGGCGGTGTTGATGCCATCAGATGTTACACCGATTGAACGGCTGGTGACAATCGCAGAACCGGTCAACTTGTGATCGCCTGTTGTGTTACCTTCCATTTGCAGATTTAACGTCACGCTGTCGCCAGCGGTCACGTTGTTCTGTGCTGTATCTGTGTCATCAAAATATGTTTCAACGGTTGCAGTGAAATCTGTAAAGCTGGCTTTGTAGCTTTTAGCAGTGTCACCCATTGCTGTGTCTTCGATTGTGTCGGCAGTTTCATCAACAGAAAAGCTAATCACTTCAGCCATTGCATCTGTGCCGATTAGAACGACACCATCGTTTCCTTTAAAAGTCGCCATCGTAATCTCCTAAACGGCAGTTTCAACGTCATTTTCTTTCGTGCGGTATTGCACCGAAAGAGTGAACCGACCAGCGGCAACCGGCTGTTCGCCATCGCCACTAAAGTCAGCCTCAAACGCGGTGACTTGTGCATCTTTTGCCAAGCCACCAAGCGTCACATCAGCGGCAATGGCTTCTTCAACCTCAACCGCAATAGTGTCCAGCGCATTATCATAGTTCGCTGTTCCAATTACATATGCCTCAACGGCAACATCTAAAACCCTATTCACAGAACGCGCCAGCGTGATTGTATCAAACTCAGTGGCTTCGCTCTTGGTAAAAATGCAAAGTGCTGGAAGCTTTGTCTGTTCCAGCGGATAGATACGGCTGCGGAAAACATTGCTGCCGGTTGTTGCTAATCCTGTTAACGTGGTAACGATCTGATCGCGTATTTGCTGACGAGCGTGTGCCATTTATTGCTTTTCCAATACCAGCGTGGTCATACCAGTGCCGTCATCCTGCACAATCCGCATTGTGTAGGCCACCGCATTGATCGTAATAGTGTCGCCTTCAGCGGCTGTTGATACGTCTGCGGTGCGGCAAACGAACCGTGGCTGTTGTAATGCAAAGCCAACGCCCCCACCAGCGTCAACCTCGACAAATTCATTATCAAATATGCCATTGATAGTGCCGCCCGAATAGGTCGCCGCAACCCCAAAATCGTCAACGCCAATGAATATGGCGCGGTCATCTGCGGTTTCGACAGCCATTAGTCGGCATCCACTTCGACAGCTTTCGCCTTTTTAGCTGACCAAAGTTTTGCGAACCCGCGATCAATCAGCTTGTTTGCCTCATCTTCGCGCACATCGTGATCTTCACCGGCAAGCATAATGCCGACTGAACCCGCTTGGCAGTCTTTGATCGTTGTGATTTTGATCAGTTTCGTTGTCATTTTTTCTTTGTGTTCCGCTTTACTAGGGTTGACGCTGATTTCTTTGTAAGGCCAATTGCCCTATCAGTAATGCCTTGCTTTTCTTCGTAAACCTCGACCTTGCCAGTATTAACCAGATCAAGACCCACATTATCAGTCACTTCGACAATATCGCCAACAACGTGCGCTATGCCGCCGATCAAAATATTACGCTTGCATTTGATTTTCATATTAAGCCCCTATGGGAAAGCAGGGCGACTTGCGCCGCCCCGCTAGTTTATTTACGCATCAATGTCGAGACACGCAGCGAATGACTGGCTATGACGTACTGCGATGTCAAGCTCCTGCATCACGCGTATACGAACCGCGCCTGTGCTTCCTGCGGTATAAGGGTCGATCAAGATGTCTGGTGTGCTGAAGAAGCCCATCATTAACTGGCTAAAGTCACCATAGATCATTGCAGATGCAGTGGTCAGTGTGCCTTTTGTCAGGTCAGATGGCACGTTGTTGGTGATCGCAAGGTCGTAACCGTAAAGGCTGTTCCAAGGTGCATCCAGCAACATTACGCTGTCTGTTGACGCAACCTTTGAAGTTGAGGCCATATGTGACTTCACTTTCGGGTTGGTCAAATAGGCAAGGGTGTTGCCGTTGATTGCAGCGTTGTCAACTTCGACTTCTTTCACCAGATCGGTGATTGCTTGCCAAGTCAGATCGCCACCGTTGGTTCCGATTGCGACTGAACCGATACCGGCTGTTCCGGTGATGCCGGTTGGCTCATTAGAACCGCCGCCTTCGATAGCAACATCTTCAACCTTTTGAGCAATTGCGTTCAACAGGTCATCGCGGATGATTTGCTCAACAGATGGATCAGACTGGATCATCAGCAAACGGCTGATATCTGTAAATGCACCCAATGACTTTGGTGACATTGTGATCTGCGAGAAAACAGCATTCACTTCAGATGTTGCGCCATTCTCAGCAACGAAACCGGCTGAAACGCCAGTTGCAAGCTTTGGAATAGCAACGTCACCTTTAAGGCCAGTCATAAAGCGTGCGCCAAGCTCATTGAACACCAAGCGCGAACGCAGGGCATCAACAAACTGATCACCAAGATGATCTGTGCCGACCAAGTGACCACCGGCTGTGGCTGTGCCAACAGTCAGGTCACGCTTGCCGCCCCAGAAGCTGTCTGGTGCATAAAAGCCGCGTGCTTCGCGGCCATTGTTCTTTGCAATCTGCTCAGAAACTTCACGCTCAAGACCCTGCAAGCCAGAACCGTTCACCAAGCCGCGAACAGCTTTGATGAATGAATATGACCGCTGCTCTTTTTCTGACATATCAACCGCACCGGCTGACTGCTCTAATGGCTTGCCTTCGCCAATGGCGTCAAGCAATGTTGCGCGAAACTGTGCAACAGACTGACCAGCACCAATAGCTTGATCGGCTAGGTCACGGCGGTTGTGTTTCACAGCAAGATTGATGATCTCGCTGGCATTCTTTTGGAAATCGCGCTTGGCTGCTTCAGCGGCTGCTTCACGGATTTCATCGTGATTTACTTCAGACATAATAACTTTTTCCTCTGTCTTGATAGTAGGTTCGATAAATTCAGCATTGCGATTAACGCCCACACCGGCATCGGCTGGCACGCTCACAATACTAGCTTCGTATGGCAACCAAGAAGAAATACCAACTGTCCCATCGGCTCTCTTGTCTTCCATTTGGCGGATTTGATAACCGATGCTGACATTGCTTCGTATCCCATCCTTGACGTCTTGATAAACTTCTTGAGCCAGTGCGCTTTTTCCAAAGCGAACCACTGACCGCAACTTGCGATCAGCTTGATCCAAATAAGTTCTTTCAATGACGCCAATCTGTTTTGTCAAATCGTGGTCTAGCAATAGCGGTGCGTGACCGCTGCCTAACCTTGACAAATCTACTGCGCCATCGCTGTGACGCAAAACCTCTAAACCGAAAGAACGTTCAACGGGTTCTTCGCTTGAAATCGACATTCTGACGCGGCGGTCATCTTCTTCGACCATATCCGCAGCACGCGAACGAAACACCAGTTCACCGCGATCAAGCCGGTCATCATCTTTATATCCAGCGGTTTCAACAACCGGCGGTGTCGCATCTGACTTGCCAAACGTGATTGTCACGCTATCTTCAGTCTCGACAATATCTTGAATGTGTCTGTCCATCTGGGCATTATCACCCATATCAACTTTATTTTCAATCGGTTCAATTTCAGACATTTCAATGCCCCTTTCGCCTTCATCTATTCGGTCAAGCGCAGCATCTTTTGCCCTTGCCCACGTTTGACCGGCATCACCGCCCCACGCTGCCCAAGCAACGCGGCCTTTTGACGGATAGCCTTCTTCACCGGCACTAAAACCTTCAGCTTGCTTGTCAACTTCGTGACGGCTGAAAAAGCTGTGCATCCGGCGCACTATGTCGGCAGACAATTCTTGCCGATTAGCAAGCTGGGTCGCACGCGCAACCGCAACGGCTGTGCCACCTTGCTCACCTTCTTCGCGCCACTTTTTGAATTTACGCGCTTCGGCGGCCATTCCTTCGGTCGGCCTTAGGCTGATTTCCACGCCTTTATAGGTCGCCATCTTCTTGCCCCGCATCTATTGATGGTTGCGCCGGTAACTTAGTGCCGAACGGCTGGAAAGCGGTGTCGATGCCATAGCGATCAGCCAGTTCGCTTTCGCGGTTAATCTGTTCAAAGATTTCTTCAGTGTCACGGCCATATTGGCTGTGAACGTCTTGCAAGCTGACGATGCCGTTATTCAGTGCGGTGACGCTGGCGTTAATCTCTTTAGCCGGATCAACCCAAGCAAAGCCGCGTGGCCGGTATATCACTTGATCAGCGAACAAGTCATATTTGCCCATTGGCAAACTAACGCGGCCAACAGTTATCGCCATTTCCAGCCAAGCCCGATAGATCGGGTCAATAAACTGGTCAATCATAAATTGCTGCACCATCTTGAAGTGATCGCGATCTTCGATAGTGCCTTGCCGGATTGATGAATAGCTAACGCCTTCAAGATTGTTGGCAAGCGATACATATGAAACGCCAAGACCGGACGCGATCCCGCGCAATATGCCCTTTTCAAATTCTGCAAAGCTGTCAGTCGGGTTTTGCGGGTCAAAGGCTTGGAAAGACATTCCGGCAGGAAGCTGACTAAAAGTTGCCGGTTCCGCGCTTAAAATCGGTGCTGCGCCATCATAATCATCGCCAACAAAGCCATCGCCTTCCGGTGATACAAAGAAACCCATCTTTGACGCAGCAACCCGCGCATTGACCAAAGTGGCTTCTTCGTAACCGTCTAGCATCTTCAAGCGGGTCAGCACGTTACTCATCCAAGGCACGCCACGGGTCTGCCCAGCGCGATCCTGCAAATAGCAATGGATGATTTCACTAGCTGGCACGATCTTATGATGCCGCTTTGTCTTGCTGCCATAACCTTGATCGTGATGTGGGTGATCTTCAAAAAGATAATAATTCAACGGCTTGCCGGTGCGCCGATCCAGTTCAACGCCCATCCGCACTTCGTTGCCATTGTTTAGGCGTGCGTCATATCCCTCATCAAGATAGTCGGCTTCAAGAAACTTCAGCGAAAAGCCGAACGGGTTTCCGGCTGGGTTCTTAATCTTTTGAATTAGCACTTCGCCATCGCGTGCCAGCGTTTCCATAAACAACCGCTGCGCTTGCACCCACGACACGCGGCCATCAACAGTGCAGAAACCAGCACGACCCCACGCTTGCCACGCTTGTTCGATGATCCGATTGCCCACGCTGTCCAGCGAATTGTCGTCATTGCGTTTGCGAACCTGTATCCGCACGCCATTCGCGCCAACCACGTTTGTTGACATTATCTGCAAATAGCGTTTGGCATATGGGTGATTACGGCTGATTTCGCGGCAACGATCCCGCAAAACGCGCAGTGATGGCTTTATTTCGCTGTCTGCCGAACGGCTGCTTGATACAAAGTCACTGAACAATCTGCCAGTGTCAGCCCCGTGAAACGCCCTTGCCATCTTTTTTGGCTGGGGCTTGCCTTTGAAAAAGTCAAAGATGCCCATTGTTAAAACCTCACCAAGATGGTTGCGCCGGTTGTCTCACCAGCTAAAGCACGCTCTTTTTGCCGTTCTTTGGCATATTCTTGCCGGTAAAAGTTCCGCGCGTCAATTAAGTCAGTAAATGACATTTTGGTCAATGACCGCCCGTTGATCGAATAACTGGCAACATCTGCGTCAGCTTTACCCTGCAAGACGCTTTCAATCTTGCTAATCATTATTTCTGCGTGGGTGCGTGGATCAGCCCCGTTTACGTCCAAATCTTCAACCGCTGTAAATGTGCCGGTTTCGATAACAACGCGGTCGCCAGTTGAGGTCTTTGTTACCTCTAGCTGCCAGTGATAGAAGCCAGCGACATAGGTTGCGCTGGTTACGCTATCAACTTCAAAAACATATGTGCCGTTTGTTTCGGTTGCTGCAACTTTGATTTCAGTGCTGCCGCCGCCAGTGATGCGGGCGACATATTCCATCGAATAATCGGCCAGCGGATAATCGCTGACAAGATCGGTGCGCTTCCAAAGCAGATAATCGCCAATGACGATCTTTTCCGGCTGTTCCCCGTCAGGGGCTTGGTCTATATCAAATCTGTTTGCCATTATTTACCGCCAGCTATTAACAAAGCCGCCTTGCCGTGGTCGGCGGGCAAGTGGATTAGGCTGTTGCGGCTGCGGTTGTGTTTCTGGTTCCGGCGCATTAACTACCCTATCGGCAACAGCGTTAATATTCAGCGACAAGATGCACAGCGCGGCATAAGCATACACTCTGCAATCAAGTGCTTCGTTTCTTGTGCGTGTCTTGACAAAATCGCGGCGTGGAAACCCTTTTTGATACTTTGTGACGATTTTCTCAGAATTTGCTAATTGCTGATAATACTCGTCAGAACGCCCCGCCGGAAAATGACAATAGCCCGCACCTTCAGATTGTACGCGCAATCTGGAAAAAATCAATTCCTTGATTGGAAAAGTGCCGACAGCGAACAATTTAATCTTGCCAATGTTGTTTTTTGTAGGTCTGGATACCAATGGCCGCTGTTCGCCGCCCATACCCTTAATGGCAAATATGCGCCGCCCTTCCCGTGGCCGCACAAAGTTATAGACCGCTTGCGTGTAGTGACCGCCACTATCTATGCACGCTGCCCTAATCCCTAGCTGGCGACCGCTTTCTGTCGAATATGCCACTTTTAGAATGTTATCAAGATCATTCCACAAATGCGGGGTGCTGGGGTCGCCATATAAAGTTTTATAATCTAGTGACCAACTTTCTTCATCACGCCCCCATCCAACTAATTCTAACTCTAAACGATCATCCTGTACGTCAATGCCAGCCGTAATAACAACAATTTCATCAGATATATTGACCCCAAATTCTTCTTCCCGATCTTCAAAACGGATGTCATTAACTGTGATTCCTTCATCTTCCCACGTTTCTGCTAAAAATGTGTTCACAAATACACGCAGCGTCTCCGCCGATTTTTTTGCAACTAAAAACTCTCGCGCTGCATCCGCAAGCGGTGTCCAAGGGCTGTATAACCCGCTTAGATGAAAACCGGCGGTTTTATTCGTAGGATTTTGTGCAATCCACTCACCAGAACGCACAGCGCGATAGCGCACCGCGTCATCCCATACACTGCCACAATCTTCACAAACATATGCCGCTGTATCAGGTTGATCTTTTTCCCATCTAACTTGAGCCCATTTTAAAACTTGCTTATGCCCGCAATCGTGACACGGCACAAAATACTGTCGCTGATCGCTTTCTTCATAAGCTGCTTCGATCCTAGACGCGCCTTTGTTAGTTGGCGTGCTGACCATTACGATTTTGCGGTTATAAGTAAAGGTTGCCGTTCTTTTTTTGCCTAGATCAATAGGATCGCCTTCTGTTCCGGCTGAATGTGGGAACCTATCGACCTCATCGAAGAAAACGCATCTAACCGGCCTAGATGCCAAGCCAGCCGGTGAATTAGCCCCGACCATAGCAATATAACCGCCAACAAATGATTTTTGCAGTAACGTATTACCGCTGTCGCGGCTGCGCGGGTCTTTTACAGCGTTCTTTAAGGCTGGCGTGTCTCGCAGCATAGGCGCAAGCCGGTCATTACTCCACATCTTGCTCATATCCAAAGTAGGTTGCACAACAAGAATAGGTGACGGGTCTTGCGATATGTAATAGCCAATAGCGTTATTTATGATTTCTGTCTTGCCAATCTGTGCGCCAGTCATAAAAACAACGGTTTCGGTTGCTGGATCGGAAATAGCACGCATCATCCCGCGCTGATATGGTGCGCGATCTGTCGACCATTTACCGGCTTCTGCGCTACTTTCACGCGAAAGCACGCGAAACTGGTCTGCCCACTCATCAATCGCAAGATCAGGCGGCGGTGCTAGGCTCTGTAGGGTTTTCTGCGCTATCTTCGCCAAGTTCGGTGCCACGCAAAGGTTGAGTGACTTTGACTTCGACTTCGCTGATTTCTTTAAGTGCATCGTAAATGTTATCTTTCAAAATGCTTTTTACTTCAATCAGTTTTTCAGCGGCGTAAACTTCGGGTGCTACCCTTTGCGGAAAGGCTAAAAGCTTTTGACGCATATTTTGACTAACATCGATCCAAGCGCGTTCTACATCGGCAGCAGGAATAAGCTGTTCTTTGATCTGTTCTTTTTCCATTTCTGCTAGATCAGCGCGGGTTTTAGTCAGTCTTGTTCGGTGAGCGTTGTAATCGTCACCGCTAGTATCTGCCCTGATTGACCTTTCTTTTAAATATTTTATATATCCCTGCACCGCCGGCACAAGTTCGTATCTGCCACGCTCTGCTTTCGGGATTACGCCTTCATTAGATAATTGCTGCACGCGGCGCGGGGTTAAATCTAATAGCTTAGCAATGGTTTGTAGTGGAAAGGTTTGCGCGGACATTATTTTTTAATCAACCTCATTCCATATTCATTAGGCTTTATGGGTATTTCTATATCATCGCGCCGAATTAGCTTGTTTTTCTTAAACGGCTTATAATCAACGTGATGATGCCATCTGCCAAATTTCCAAACAAGCTCAGAAACATCGGGGTGCATATCAACTTGCATCTGGCTTTTTGCCATTGTCCCTTCTTTTGCATAAAATTCTTCTGTATTACCGCCTTTAATAACCTGTGTCGTTGTTTTCATCTGTAAAAAAGCATTAAACTGAATTGTACACCACCCTGCTTTTAACATACGCAAAGACAAGTCGGTGTCTTCGTTATATCTTCCCCGCCACCGAAAAGGTGAGCTATTGCGAATTAAATTGCAAGAATAAATGCGAGTATTGCAAACGAAAGGCGGCATTTTGCTTTTACGGGATGCAAACATAAAATAATTTGGACCAGCCATAGAAACATTCTTATAACGCAAAACAAAATCTTCCATCGCCCTCCAAAATGACGGACTAGTTGTTTTTATCTTGATATTATTATTTAGCCGATAAAAGCCGTTGATGTTATCATCCATAACCCAATGCCATTCGTGTCCATTTGATATGGCGTGATCCCACGCAAAATTTCGCGCCGCCCCTGGTCCTTTGCTCTTGGTATCGCCTAAATCATCAAATGTGTCGTAATCGCGCTGATATTGCTTATCTAGCACTAATATCTTTTTTTTATCTATGACGGCGGCATAATCGCTGTATTGCTGTTCTTCGACAATTATGTGATACGGCACGCCCATTTCTTCTAATGATTTTGCCGTCAGCCTTGTATCGTGCCGCCCTTTAGATGGTATATACAGAGGGAAATTAGGCATCATCGACATATTCTTTGTCCGCCATTCTATCTATTTCAATTTCTGGAAACCAAACATATCTAGTGCGATCTGATATCTTTTGATTGATTAAAGCTGCAAACTGATCAACCGCTTCTTGATTTTTAAAATGTATCGGGAAAGAACGAAACGCAGTTTTGTCTTGCTGATTAAATTCGGGCATTCCCGTCCATTCGGCTTCAGCGTCATTTTCGCCTTGCTCTTTTTCTAAAAAAAGATTTTCGATCTCGCCTAGATCAAAACCTGTTTGCGTGACATCATAACCGTCTAGCTGTAAATCACCGATTTCTAAGGCTAATAAAGCCTCATCCCATTTCGCTTCTTCGGACACGCGGTTGTCCGCAATCCGATACGCCTTTATTTGATTTGCTGTTAGGTCTGTAGCAATATGCACCGGCACGCTTTCTAAGCCTAGCTGCCTTGCGGCCTCTAATCGCGTATGCCCAGCAATTACAACCATTTCAGCGTCAACGACTATAGGCTGACGCCATCCAAATTCTTTTATAGACGAAGCCACTTTTGCTATTGCCGCATCATTTTTGCGCGGATTTTTAGCATATGGAATAATTTTGTTTATTTCAGTTTGTTTAATGTTCATTGTAAAACGAAACCCCCTTTTTTGTTCTATCGCTAGCATTGTTTCGGGGTGTTGCGTTCCC
>Ga0222718_10000932_pt1 | contig 29677 bp, 27 predicted proteins | sample C33_27DmetaG_FD_165045 | JGI IMG/M metagenome (GOLD analysis project Ga0222718, IMG submission 165045) | Estuarine water microbial communities from San Francisco Bay, California, United States - C33_27D | ecosystem: Environmental > Aquatic > Marine > Unclassified | place: USA: California...
TCGCCGATGAGACGTCGTTCGCGAAGGTGATCGTGGATCGATCCACCGGCCTCGTGATCGGCGCGCACATCATCGGACCTCAGGCGGCCACCCTCATCCAACCGCTTATACAGGGCATGCGCTTCGGGCAGACGGCCCGAGAACTCGCCGAGGACGTGTACTACATCCACCCGGCACTCACCGAGGTAGTCGAGAACGCTCTCCTCGAGGCCGTCGGCAAACTCTGAACCTGACGAGCACGCCCTCGGTGCGACCGTCCAAGGGTTATGGTCAGCGCCATGACCGCGATCCTTCTCGACACCCCCGGCTACCGAATCATGGCGCTCCTGCACATCCTGAGCGCCATCGTCGCCTTCGGCCCACTGTTCCTTTATCCGGGGCTCCATAAGGCCGGTGAGACCTCGACGATCGCGCGACTCCACATGCGCTTGACCTTCCCGGCGCTCATCGCGCTGTGGGTGCTCGGCATGGGACTCGCCGGAATGTCCGAGGACAACTACAAGGTGGCTGATCCATGGATCAGCATCTCGATCGTTATCTGGGCGGTGTTGGTCGCGGTCAGCTGGCTCATGATTCGGCCCGCGATCTCGAGCGACAGTCCGTCAGCCGCGTCGCGCATGGCGGCGGGCACCGGAATCAGTCACACCCTGTTGCTGATCGGGTTGATCCTGATGGTCTGGAAGCCCGGGGCCTGAGCCCCGGGCAATCAGCACCGTGAGGTGAACGACAACGGTCAGTCGATCTCGATCGGCTCTTCGTCGGCCTCAGTGAAGCCCTCGGCCTCCGTCTCGCTGTCGCGGAGACCCGCCGCCACCAACACCTTCTCGCTGATCTCGACCATGACCTCGGGATGCTCGGTGAGGAAGTTCTTGGCGTTCTCACGACCCTGACCGAGTTGCTCGCCCTCGTAGGTGAACCAGGCGCCCGATTTCGAGACGATGCCGAGATCGACGGACATGTCGATGAGGGTGCCCTCGCGGCTGATGCCCTTGCCGTACATGATGTCGAACTCCGCCTGACGGAAGGGCGGCGACACCTTGTTCTTGACCACCTTGACTCGGGTGCGGTTGCCCACCACCTCAGCGCCGTCCTTCAGCGACTCGATGCGCCGAATGTCGAGACGGACCGAGGAGTAGAACTTCAGCGCCCGTCCACCGGGGGTGGTCTCAGGGGAGCCGAACATCACTCCGATCTTCTCGCGCAGCTGGTTAATGAACACCGCGATGGTGCCCGTCTTGTTGAGGTTGGCGGTGATCTTGCGAAGCGCCTGGCTCATGAGCCGCGCCTGCAGACCGACGTGGCTGTCGCCCATCTCGCCCTCGATCTCCGCGCGAGGTGTGAGGGCGGCGACCGAGTCGATGACGATCACGTCGATGGCGCCCGAGCGCACGAGCATGTCGGCGATCTCAAGGGCCTGCTCTCCGGTGTCAGGCTGGGAGATGAGCAGTTGGTCGACATCGACTCCGATGGCCCGCGCGTAGATCGGGTCCATGGCGTGCTCAGCGTCGATATAAGCGCAGGTGCCCCCATTGCGCTGGGCCTCGGCGACAACATGCATGGCGAGGGTGGACTTACCCGAGGACTCCGGGCCGTAGATCTCGGTGACACGGCCTCGCGGCAGTCCGCCGATGCCGAGGGCGAGATCGAGGGAGAGGGCGCCGGTCGAGATCGCCTCGATCGCCATCGAGCCCTTCTCTCCCATCCGCATGATCGAGCCCTTCCCGAACTGCTTGTCGATCTGAGCGAGGGCCATGTCGAGTGCCTTGTCGCGGTCATTGCTCATAACGGCTGTCTCCTTGGTGGTGTCGATGGGCCTCGGCCCGTGTGCGGTGCCGACCAATCGATCGGCGTCGGCGAACCTATGAAGGGGGTGTGACAGCGGCCGAGGCCCGGTCACCGGTGAGTCGTCGGATGGGAACGACAACAATGTAACTCATCGAACATGCGTTCGCAAGCACTGATCTTGTTCGATCACCTCGGCCGAGGTTCCGGCGCGGTCAGAGCCTGCCGTCGCTGCGACCGGCCATCTCATCGGCGTCGGGTCGCCGCATGAACAGGTCGACCGCCTGCCAGAGAGTGAACGAGATCGGGTACCAGATCGCCGGTCCGGCGAGAGCGATCACGCCGACGATCACGACGATGGGAACCGTCGGGATGTCGGGCAGGGTCACCGCGACCGCCACGAGGATGGCGATCAGGATCGAGAGGAACGTGAGGATGATGTTGGCCGTCGTCGCCCCGAGCTCGAAGGCCTCGTCGCCGCGTCGATACGGATGACGGCACCGTCGGCAGCGGTCCGTCCGCGCGAACCACCCCGTGAAGTAGGCCTTGCGGTCGCCGCACCACGGACAGCGGCGCGTCAGCCCGCGGGCCATCAGTCGCGCGAAGCCCGGGAACTCGGTGATCGGCGTCGACACCGACCCGTCGACGGAATCGGTGGTGGATCGATCGGGGGTCGAGTCGTCGGGGGCCGACACGGCGCTGAACCTAACGCATCGCGCGCTCGCGCTTCAGGCACACTGGTGGCGTGCAACGCTCGTTCTCCGCCGTACTGCTCCTCGTCGCGGCCATCGCCATTGGAATGAGCATCGGCGCCTGGTGGCTCGATCGAACGGTGTTCTCCCCGAGCCCCTCCCCCGATCTCGCCGAGGCGGTGCTCGATGACGCCGAGATTCGCCTCGAGATCAACGCGTTCATTTCCGCGCGCACGGCGGGCGTCCTCGAGACCACCCCCGACGCGCTCGGCGCGTTCCTCGAGGAGTCGGTGCTACCGACTCCCGGTGGCGCGGCGGAGCTCGCCGAGTTCGTCCAACGGGCCCATCTGCGGGTCATCGGGAGCAACGACGACTCGATCGTGATCGTGCCGAGCGAGCTCGTCCGGATCGTTCGCGATGAACGGGCCTACGGGGCCGAGGCCGCCACCGTGCCCGTTCCCGTCATCGGCACCTTGAAGACCTTCCACACCACAGCCGGATGGATCTTCCGCATCGCCGGAGGCATCGGCGTGCTCACTCTCCTCGCCGGCCTCCTCACGCGCCCCTACCGGTCGGAGATCGTCCGGGCCATCGCCGAGCTGCTGATGTCGATCGGCGTCTGGATGGTCGTGCTCGGCTACGCAGTGCCCGTGCACGTTGTGCCGGCCATCGATAACAACACCTGGACGGGTCTCGCCCCGCGGCTCGCTCTCCGCGTCGCGCCGACCACCATCGGCGCCGCCGTCGTGCTCGTCGTCGGAGGACTCGCGCTGCTGCTGGCCAGTTTGAGTGGGGGCCGGCGACGCCAGTGGTCGTCACCGATCCCGGCCATGCAGAACCGCGACCAGCACCGCTGGAGCTGAGAGAGAGAACACCCTCAGCCGGTGAGCTCGGCGACGAACTCCCCGAACACGTCGGCGTAACGCATCGCGTCCCCGTCGGAGTGCATCACGGAGATCAGCCACTGCTCATCGAGGCCCGGGGGGAGCAGCACGCCGCGATTGATGCCGTGGATCCACTGGGCGAAGGCGAGGTCGAAGTCGGTTGCCTTGTAGTCGCGGTAGTTCCGAACTCGCTCGCGCGACCAGGTGACGCATCCCTTCGCGCCGAACTCGACGGTGTGCGCCGGGATCCCGGAGTCATCGATGATCGACTGGCATGCCTCGACGAGCCGATGGTTTCGGTCGACGGTTTCAGCCACGACCTCACGGGTGCAGGCCTCGGTGAGCGTCGCCTTGACCGCCGACATCACCAGCGGGTTGCCGTTGTAGGTGCCAAGGTGGAGAACGGTGCCGTCGGTGATGTGCTCCATGAGGTCGGCCCGGCCGCCGAACGCGCCAACGGGGAATCCCCCACCGATCGACTTGGCGAGCGTGATGAGGTCGGGGCGCACACCGAGCTGGTTCGTCGCGCCCCCGTAGCCCGCGGTGATGCCGGTCTTCACCTCGTCGAAGATCAGCAGGGTGCCGTGGCGTTCGGTGATCTCACGAACCGCCTCGAGGTAGCCGGGATCGGGCAGGCAGATACCGATGTTCTCCATCACGGGCTCGACGATGAAGCAGGCCACGTCGCCGCCGGAGAGCGCGCGATCGAGGGCCTCGGGATCGTTGTAGGGAATGACGATGACGTCGTCGATGGTGCCCTTCGTGATACCCGCTGACTGCGGGACCGAGTTCGGGCGGTCGGCGGGCCCGGCGAGGTCGAGCGGCGGCTTGTTGGAGATCATGACCTCGTCGTGGTGGCCGTGGTAGCCGCCCTCCACCTTCACAATGCGCTCGCGACCGGTCACCCCGCGCGCGAGGCGGATCGCGTCCATCGTCGCCTCGGTGCCCGAGTTCGTCGGACGCCACATCGGGAAGCCATAGCGGTCGCGGAGGATCTCCCCGACCTCTCCGTTCAACTCGCACGGCGTCACGTAGAGCGTGCCCGAGTCGAGTTGCTCGGCGACCGCCCGACGCACAGCCGGGTGCATGTGCCCGGCGAAGAGCGCGCCGAAGCCCATGTCGTAGTCAACGTAGACATTGCCGTCGACATCGGTCATGTGCGCTCCCGCCGCGTGCCGCACCACGATCGGGTGCGGGTCATAGGCCTGGAAACTCGACGGCACCCCCGCCGGCATGACGAGGCGAGTGCGATCAGTGGCCGCTTGCGAGCCGACGGTCCGCTCCGCGTAGCGGGCGATCTCTCGCTCGGTGATCGTCTTCGCGCGGGCGACGAGACCCGTCTCGGCTTCCGTCGTCGTCATGTCGACTCCTCGTGACATACGTGCGACCCACCTCGGCGGCAGTGTCGCGCGATACCCCTGCGGCATCGCGATGGCGAGAAACTACCAGAGCCCCCGCGGGGGCGACGGCGGCGGCTCAGCTGCGCGGGACTTGGATCCAGGGAAGGTCTTTATCGACACGAGGCTCGCCGGGAAGCCCGAGCACCTGCTCACCGATGATGTTCTTCAGGATCTCGGAGGTTCCGCCCTCGATCGAATTGGCCCGCACCCGGAGGAAGGCGTACTGAGGGCTCTTGGAGGCGCCCGTCGCGTCGAGCTCGGTGGGTCGCCGGAACGTGTAGTCGTAGTCGACCATGCCGGCCGCTCCGAGCAGATCAATGCAGAAGTCGTAGAGCTCCTTGTTGAGGTTCGCAAATTCGAGTTTCGCGACCGATCCCTCGGGCCCGGGGTTGCCGGATCGCAGCGACTCGGCGGCGCGGAGGTTGGTGAGGCGAGCGACCTCGCCCCGCACCCACATCTCCATCAGTCGGGCCTTGCGGGTTTCGGTGCGCTCACTCTCGTCGAGGCCGGACCAGATGCGGACCGCGTCGTTCGCCGGTCCGCCACGCACCGGCTTCGATGAGCCCGCGCCTCCCGAGCCGATCGCGGTGCGTTCGTTCATGAGCGTGGTGAGCGCGACGCGCCACCCCTCGCCCTCGGCGCCGATGCGCTGGTCATCGGGGATGCGGGCATCGGTGAGGTACACCTCGTTGAACTCGGCCTCACCGGTGATCTGGCGGAGTGGACGGACCTCGACACCCGGGGCGCGCATGTCGACGGCGAAGTAGGTCATGCCGCGGTGCTTCGGTGATTCAGGGTCGGTGCGCGTGACCAGCATCCCCCAGTCGGCGAGATGGGCGAGCGTGTTCCACACCTTTTGACCGTTGACGATCCACTCGTCGCCGTCGCGCACCGCGCGGGTGGCGAGCCCAGCGAAGTCGGAGCCGGCGCCGGGCTCGGAGAAGAGCTGGCACCAGCGCTCCTCACCGGTGAACATCGGTCGCAGGAACCGTCGCTTCTGCTCATCGGAGCCGTGGGTGACGATCGTTGGGCCGGCGAGGGCCTGGAAGAACGATGTCGGGTCGGCGGCGGCGGCGCCAGCTGCGCGCATGCGCTTCTCGATCTCGCGATTGAGATCGGGACGTGACCCGAGTCCGCCGAGCCCTTCAGGGAAATGCACCCAGGCGAGACCCGCGTCGAATCGCGCGCCACGGAACTCTCGGTCATCCATGGTCCTCGGGTCGTGCTCGGCGAGGAAAGCCTCAACCCGCTCGACGACGGCCTGCATCTGAGTGTCGGTGCTCATGGTCGTCATTCTCCCAGAGTGGGCGGGTGGGGAACGACCCTCGACATGGCAGACTAGTTCCCGCACATGGTGGGCGTAGCTCAGGTGGTTAGAGCGTCAGGTTGTGGCCCTGAAGGCCGGGGGTTCAAGTCCCCTCGCTCACCCCAGGGCCCGGGCAGTTGGGCGGTGGTTGGCCTCCGCCTACACTGCCCGGGCTTCGACCGCCTCTAGCTCAACGGCAGAGCAGTGGACTCTTAATCCATTGGTTCTGGGTTCGAATCCCAGGGGGCGGACCACGCGCGCCGCTCCGGCTCAGCCGGCGAGCGGTGAGGGCAGCCGGCTGGTGACGGCCTCGCGAACTTGATCGTCGAAGCTGCGCACGTGCGCTTCAACGAGAGCCGCGACACGATCCGCATCACCGGCTCGGAACCCCTCGAGGATCTCGCGATGCTCGTCGACGGCGTGACGGGTGTCGGCCACCTCGGCGAGGTACATGTGCCAGACCCGATCGCTCTGGGCGTAGAGCATGTCAAGGGTGTCGGTCATGAACCGGTTGCCCGCCGCCGACCAGATCAACTCGTGGCATCGCCGGTCGACGTCAAGGAGGTCCTCGGGGGCGAGGCCGGGCCGGTCGGCCCCGGCAATGACCTCGGCCATCTCGCTCCATTCGGCGGACGTGCCGCGGTGCGCCGCGAGGCGCGCGGCGTAGGGCTCGAGGATCGCCCGAGTCTCGTACAGCATCGATAGTTCGCCGACGTCGATCGACGAGACGAACATGCCGCGCCTCGGGATGACGGTGACGAACTGCTCGCGGGCGAGTCGTTGGAGCGCTTCGCGAATCGGGGTGCGTCCGATGCCGAACTCGACTTGGAGGGTCTCCTCGCGGAGCACGTCACCGGGCGCGAGATCGAGTCGGACGATTCTCCGGCGGAGGCTCTCGTAGGCCTGTGTACTCAGGGGCACGTTCGTGATACATTCATGATATATCAGGTCCGGTCAGGTCGCACCCACAGGGTCGACACCCGGACGCAAAGCCACAGACAACAGGGGGATTCCCGTGGGTGACACCGTTCCCAGCAACGCCAAGTGCGTGATCATCGGAGCCGGCATCGTCGGCAACTGCCTCGCCGGGCACCTCGCCCGTCTCGGCTGGAAGGACATGGTCCTGCTCGATAAGGGCCCCCTCCCCAACCCCGGAGGCTCAACCGGGCACGCCTCCAACTTCATCTTCCCGGTCGACCACAACAAGGAGATGGCACTCCTCGGCGTTCAGTCGGCGAATCAGTACCGCGACGTGCAGCGCAGCGTCGACTCCGGCGGCATCGAGGTCGCCCGCACCGAGGAGCGCTGGCAGGAACTGCAACGCCGCATGACCAGCGCCCGCGCCTGGGGTGTCGACGCTCGACTCCTCACCCCAGCCGAGGTCAAGGAGCTCGTGCCGTTCGTCAATGAGCAGATCATCCTCGGCGGCTTCTACTGCCCCTCCGTGTCCGTCGTCGACTCCCTCGACACCGGAACCATCTTCCGCAACGAGGCCATCGAGAAGTCGAATCTTCAGGTGTTCGCCAACACCGAAGTCATGACCCTCGAGACCGTCGATGAGCCCGCCACCGGACGCAAGCGCATCACCGCCGTCGTCACCGACAAGGGTCGCATCGAAGCCGAGTACGTGGTCATCGCCTGCGGGTGTTGGTCGAACCGCATCGCCAACATGGCCGGCGCCACGATCCCCCTCGTGCCCGCCGTCCACCAGATGGCCGATGTTGGGCCGATCGACGTGCTCGTCGAAACCAACTCCGAGATCGACTACCCGATCGTCCGCGACATGGACACCTTCTGCTACGAGCGCCAGTCCTCGGGCTCGATGGAAGTCGGCTCCTACGCGCACCGCCCGATCCTCCACCACCCCGACTCGATCCCGTCCAATGAGGAAGCGGCCCTCTCCCCCACCGAGATGCCCTTCACCCAGGACGACTTCGACCCGCAGATGGAGCAGGCGATCGAGCTGATGGACATGCTCGGAGACGCCGAGATCAAATACGCCATCAACGGCCTCCTCAGCCTCACCCCCGACGCCATGCCGTGCCTCGGTGAGACCGTCGAGGTGAAGAACCTCTGGTCCGCCGCCGCGGTCTGGGTCAAGGAAGGCCCGGGCATGGCCCAAGTGGTCGCCGAGTGGATGACCTACGGCTACCCGCGCGTCATCGACCCGCACGGGGCCGACCTCGCCCGCTTCTACCACCACGAGCGCAACGACGAGCACATCTGGGACCGAGCCTCAGAGCACTTCAACAAGACCTACGGCATCGTCCACCCGGCCGAGCAGTGGGAGTCGCGTCGCGCCCTGCAGACCTCCCCCTACTACTCGCGTCAGCAGGACCTCGGCGCCTTCTTCTTCCAGGCCCGCACCTGGGAGCGCCCCCAGTGGTACGAGTCGAACGCCGACCTCGTCGAGCGCTACTCGGTGGCCGACCGCGAAGCCGAGTGGGACCGCCGCTGGTGGAGCCCGGTCACCGTCGGCGAGCACCTCAACATGCGCGAGAACTGCGGCATGGTCGACCTGTCGGCCTTCCAGATCTTCGATCTCACCGGCCCCGGTGCTGTCGAGTTCGCCGACTACCTGTCGGTCAACAAGATCGGCCCGGTCGGACGCGCCACCTACACCCCGTGGCTCACGCCCGATGCCGGATTCCACTCCGACCTCACCATGCAGCGCATCGGCGAGGACACCGTCCGCGTCGTCACCGGTGTGTTCGACGGTGGCCGCGACCTGGCGTGGATCCGTAACTACATGCCGACTGACGGCTCCGTGACCGTCACCGATCGGACCCTCGAGATCTCGACCCTCGGTGTGTGGGGGCCGAACGCCCCGGCGTTGCTGGCCACGCTCACCTCGGCCGACCTCTCCCACGAGGGCTCCCCGTACGGCTCGCTCGTCGACGTCGATCTCGACTGCGGCGGCACCACGGTGCCGGCCAAGTTGTTCCGCATCTCCTACGTCGGCGACACCGGCTGGGAGATCTACGTCGACTGGGACAACGGCCCGGCTCTGTGGGACGCGCTCATGGCGAACGGCCGCGACGCCTTCGGCCTGCGCCCCACCGGTGGCGGCGTCTACGGCACCTCAGGTCGTATCGAGAAGGGCTACCGACTCCAGGGGGCGGAGCTCGAGAGCGAGTACAACCCGCTCGAAGCGGGTCTCGCCCGCCCGAAGGTCAAGTCGGCCGACTTCATCGGCAAGGCCGCCTATCTCGCCGCGCGCGACAAGGGCGAGCCCGAGGTGGTCATGTGCACCATGACCGTGGAGGACTCCACCGACTCCCAAGGTCGCGTGCGTTACCTCCAGGGTGGCAACGAGCCGATCCTCGACGCCGACGGCAACCGCATCACCGACAGCCACGGACGGGTGTCGCGCGTGACGACGGCCGGCTACGGCCCGTCGATCGGCAAGCAGATCCTCATGGGTTACCTGCCCCGCGAGCTCTCCGCCCCCGGCACCGATCTCAAGGTGATGTACTTCAACGAGATCTATCCGATCAAGGTGGTCGGCACCGGAGGCCCGTTCGATCCCGACGACAGCCGTCTGAAGGGCTGAGCCGTGCGGATCCTCGTCTGTGTGAAGCGGGTGCCAGCGCCCGGTTCCAAGATCAACATCACCGCCGACGGCCAGCGGGTCGACGACACCAACCTCGGCCACACCACGAGCCCGCACGAGGAGTGCGCGGTCGAGGCCGCGAGCCAACTCATCGAGGAGCACGGCGGTGAGGCCGTCGTGCTCACCCTCGGCGGGGTCGAGGCCGAGGAGCAGTTGCGCTACGCCGTCAGCGTTGGCATGCATAGCGGCGTGTTGCTGGCCACCGACGGCGGCGAGTGGGATCCCCAGCGCACCGCGGCGGCCATCTCGAGCGCCATCGCCAGCCTCGAGGCCGATGGCGGTCCGTTCGACCTGGTGCTCTTCGGTAACGAGTCGGCGGACTCGAGCGGCTTCCAAGTTGGGATCCGAGTGGCGCACGCCCTCGGACGCCCGATGGTGAACGGCGCCAAGGGCCTGCGGGTCGACGGCGGCACCGCCCATGTCGAGCGCGAGGCCGATGCCGGGCGAGAGGCCTACGAGCTCCCGATGCCCGCTGTGGTCGGCGTCAAGGAGGGCATCAACCTCCCCCGCTACCCGACGATGAAGGGACGCCTCGCCTCAAAGAAGGCCGGGGTGGTCACCGTCGAGCCCGCCGGAGAGGCCGGTGGACTCGCGATGGTCACGCTGAAGCCACCGGCCGAGCGGACCAACGAGACGGTCATCCTCGGCAACGGTCCCGAGGCCGCCGCCGCTGTCGTCGATGTTCTTGAGGAGATCGGAGTCCTGTGATGGAGGGAACCACGCTCGTTGTTATCGAGCACGACCGGGGCGCGCTCGCCGAGGCGTCCCTCGAGGCGCTGGCCGCCGCTCGTGCCCTCGGATCCCGCGTCGAGGCACTCACGATCGGCGCCGATGCCGACGGCCTCACCGACACGCTCGGCGCCCACGGCGCGAGCGTCCACCATCGCGCCAACCACGAGATACTCACCGACTACGCCCCCGAGGCATGGGGTGAGGTCGTGGCGTCAGCCGTGCGAGCGATGTCGCCGGCGGTGCTCCTCGCCTGCGGCACCGACCGCGGCAATGAGGTGCTCGCCCAGGCCGCCGCCCGGCTCGACCTCCCCTTCGCGGCGAACTGCACCGAGCTCTCCCCCGGAGACGCGCTCTCCATGACCCGCCTGCGCTGGGGTGGATCGCTGCTCGAGGAGGCGACCCTGAACGCGTCAATGTGGATCGTGTCGGTTGCCCATCACCTCCACGAACCCTCCGAAGCACCGGCGGAGTGCTCCACCTCCGAACTGTCGGTTGATCTCGACCCGTCGCTCGCCCGCTCGCGGGTCACCGCTCGGGTCGAGCGTGAGGCTGGCGTCACCCTCTCGTCGGCCCCGGTGGTGGTCGGTGGCGGACGCGGAGTCGGCTCCCCGGAGGGATTCGCTCCGCTCGCCGAACTCGCCGCTGAGCTCGGCGGTGTCGTTGGATGCTCTCGCGCGGTCACCAACAACGGCTGGCGGAGTCACACCGATCAGGTCGGCCAGACCGGCACGCGAATCGCCCCCGACGTCTACATCGCCTGCGGCATCAGCGGCGCGATCCAGCACTGGGTGGGCGCGATGGCCTCGAAGAACATCATCGCGATCAACACCGACCCGCAGGCCAACATGGTCACCAAGGCGGGACACGCGGTGATCGGCGACCTCCATAAGGTGATCCCGGCGATCACCGAGGAGATCCGGCGCCGACGCGCCGGCTGACGAGCGGGCGGAGGTCAGCCGAGCAGCTGCTCGTGCCAGAGCCGCGTGTCGGCGACGGAGTTGAAGGTGAACGAGTGGATCGCCTCGATATCCAGCGCCTCAGCGTGAGCCGCGACCTCGACCACCATGTCGGTCGGGTCGAACCCGCCGGGTGACATGAGCGCCATGACCGTCGACCGGTTCTTCGACAGGTAACGGAGCGAGGCACCGATTCCGAGGCGCGTGCCAACCGTCATCAGACGGGTGCGGTCGACCACCCCGGGCAAGCCGAGTCGGATCGGCAGATGCATACCGGCAGCGCGCTCGGCGCGAAGCCAGTCGAGGATCTTGTCGGTGTCGAAACACATCTGGGTGGAGCACCACCCCCGAACCCCGGCCTCGTCGAGCACCGCCTGCTTGGCGAGGAGCTGCTCGGAGGCGACCGAGGCGTCGAACATCGCGTGGCCGTCCGGGTAGCCGGTCACCCCAATGGCCGACATGCCGTGGTCATGGGTGACGAGGTCGCGGAGGAAGGCGAGCGCGCCCTCATAGGGTCCGGCGGGTTCGGGCGCGTCACCGGCGACGATGAACATCTCATCGACGCCCGACGACTTCAACCATGCGGCCAGTTCGGCGGTGTGCTCCGGCCCCTCGACCAAGCGGGCGGCGATGTGGGGAACCGGCCGGTGCCCGAGGGCCACGAGCCGGTCGGTGATCTCCCGGGTAGCGGGGATGCCCTTCGCGGGTGAGCAGGTGACCGACACGTTGGCTCCGGACGGCAGATCGTCGATGGCCTGCTCGACCGACTTCATCGGGATGAGCTCGTAGTGGAGACCCGTGACGAGCTCGCGGACGGCGGGGTCGTCGACGGCGAGGGCGGCCGTGTCTCGGCCGCGTCCCGGAATGAGGCGTTTGAGGGTGGTGAGCACGGTCGCTCCTCTCTAGGCGAACTCGTCAGGGATCTCGGCCCGACGTCGCTCCACATAGTCGGTCAGTTCCTCGGCGATCGCGTCGTCGAGCGGGGGCGCCTCATAGGAGGCGAGTTGTCCCTTCCAGATGCGGTTGGCGCGCTGGGCGGCGTCGAGGCCGCCTTCTTCAGTCCACTGCTCGAAACTCGAGTTGTCCGCGGTGGTCGAGCGATAGAAGGCCGACTCGAAGTTGGCCAGGGTGTGCGCGGTACCGAGGAAATGGTTGCCGGGTTCGTTGTCGCGGATCGCGTCGACCGCTTGGCCGTTCTCGGAGAGGTCGAGACCCTGCACGAGCTTGTGCATCGCGCCGAGTTGGTCGCAATCGAGCACGAACTTCTCGTAGCCGATGGCGAGCCCGCCCTCGAGCCAGCCCGCGGCGTGAAGTACGAAGTTGACTCCGCCGAGCACGGTCGGCATGAGCGTCGCCATCGACTCGTAGGCGGCCTGGGCATCAGGCAACTTCGAGGCGCAGAGCGACCCACCGGAGCGGAACGGCACGTTGAGGCGACGAGCGAGGGCCGCGACCGTGTAGAGCACGATCGCCGGCTCGGGCGTCCCAAAGGTCGGCGCTCCGGTCTGCATCGACATCGACGAGGCGAACGACCCGAACACCACCGGCGAGCCCGGCCGCACCAACTGCGCGAAGGTCATGCCGACGAGGGCCTCGGCGAGGGTCTGAGCCGCCACACCGGCCGGGGTAACGGGAGCCATCGCGCCCGAGAGGATGAACGGCGTGAAGATCGAGGCCTGATTGTTCTCGGCGTAGACCTCGGCGGCCTCGAGCATCGTCGCGTCCCACACCAGCGGTGAGGAGGCGTTGATCAGGCTGGTCATCACTGTTCGATCGGCCAGGTCTCCGCCGAAGGCGATCCGAGCTAACTCGACCGAGTCGGCCGCGCGCGAGCCGGCGGTCACCGAGCCCATGAACGGCTTGTCGCTGTACCGGAGGTGGGCGTGCACCATGTCGAGATGCCGCTTGGACACCGGCACGTCGACTGGTTCGCACACGGTGCCGCCCGAGTGATGCAGGTAGGGCGACATGTACGACAACCGAACGAAGTTCTCGAAGTCGGCGAGGGTGGCGTACCGGCGGCCCGAGTCGAGGTCGTGGACAAACGGTGAGCCGTAGTTCGGGGCGAACACCGTCGCGTCGCCGCCGATCTGCACATTGCGCTCCGGGTTGCGACCGTGCTGGGTGTAGACGGCCGGGGCGGTCGCGGTGACGATCGAGCGGCAGAGCCCTCGCGGGAAACGCACCCGCGTGCCGTCGACCTCGGCGCCAGCGGCGCGGAAGCGCTCGATGGCGGACGGGTAATCGCGGATCTCCACACCGACCTCTTCGAGGATCGTGTCCGCGTTGTGCTCAAGTAACTCGAGACCCTCGGACGACACGATGTCGAGCGGGGTCAGCGAACGGGTGATGAACGCCGCCGCCCCGGCCGACGCGTTCGCGCGAGCGGCCTTGCGGGCCGAACGCCCTCCCCCACGGCGTCCCGATCGCTCGGGGCCGGCGGTCTCGGTACTGGTATCGGCATCGGTCATGCCGGAACTCCTCTCGCTCTGCGTCTCGGTCGCCCCGATCCCGAAGCGGGGCCGGAGGCGGATGGTTCGGGAAGGTTGATCGTCGCGGCGAGATGCGGGGTGGGGTCGGTGCTGTGCGGCACCCCCATCGCGGCGACGAAGAGCTCTTGGAAGCGTGGCTCGGTTGCCGTCTCGATCTTCACGATCTCGTTGGCGGCATCCTCGAGCTCGGTGCGCCTGCTCCGCGACAGGAGGGCCTGGACGGCTCCGGTGCCGGCGGCATTGCCGACCGAACGGACCCGATCGACCGGACAGTCGGGGACCAGTCCGAGGACCAGCGCGCGCAGAGGGTCGATATGGGCGCCGAAGGCACCGGCCAAGCGGACGTCGGTGATCTCGGGCCGACCGGCGTGCTCCACGAGAAGGTCGATCCCGGCGCGCAGCGCGGCTTTGGCGAGCTGGATCGCCCGAACGTCGTTCTGCGTGATCGCGATTCGGTTGCCCCCCGCCTCGGAGAGCACGTAGCTGAAGGTGCGTCCGTCCGCCACCACGCGAGTCGTGCGCTCGGCGAGCGATCCATCGATCACGCCGTTTGAGTCGATCACCCCCGCCAGGTACATCTCGGCGATCGCGTCGATCACGCCGGACCCGCAGATGCCGCTCGGGCCGGTGGGACCCGTCGCCGCTGCGAACCCGTCCTCATCGGACCAGAGGTCGACGCCGATCGCCCGGAAACGCGGCTCGAGGGTGTCGCGGTCGATGCGCACGGTCTCGATCGAGCCGTGCGTGGCCCGCTGACCGCTACTCAACTGGGCGCCCTCGAAGGCTGGGCCGGTCGGGCTGGAAGCCGCGAACACCCGCTCGCGATCCCCGAGGACGATCTCGGCGTTGGTGCCGATGTCGACGAGCAGTTGGGTCACCTCGGAGCGGTGCGGGCCCTCGGCCAGCACCGCCGCGGCGGTGTCGGCACCCACGTGACCCGCGATGCACGGCGCCACATAGCAGCGCGCGTACGGCAGGGTCAGGTCGAGGTCGCTGGCCCGCGTGACGAGCGCGCGGTTGGTGGTGAGCGTGAACGGCGCTTGTCCGAGCGGTGTCGGGTCGAGGCCGAGCACGAGGTGATGCATGATCGGATTCCCGACGAGCACGACCTCGAGGACGTACTCGCGAAAGCTCTCGATCTGGTCGACGAGTTCGCCGATGAGCCCGTCGACGGCGGTGCGAACCGCCGCGGTGAGCTCCGCCTCACCACCCGGGTTCATCATCACGTACGACACGCGGCTCATGAGATCCTCACCGAACCGGATCTGGGGATTCATCCGACCCGCGCTCGCGAGCACCTCGCCGGTGGAGAGATCACAGAGATGCCCAGCGATCGTGGTCGACCCGATGTCGATCGCCACGCCGAGCAACACATCGACGAAGCCCGGCCACACGGCCACCACTTGGTCTCCCTCGTCGACGACGACTGTCACCGCTCCCGAGCCACGGTCGATTGCAGGTTGGAGCATGGGCAGAGCGCGCAGCGGGACATGCGGGGCGGTTCGCCCGTGCTGGTCGCGGACCGAGAGCCGGACCAGATCGGCGAGGCTCCGGTCGTCACCGAGTTCGGGCTCGGGCACCTCGACGAACCAGGCGGTGAACGACGGATCCACGGTGAACGCCGGGAGGTCAAGGTCTTTTCGGACCACCTGACGATGCACCTGGCTCTCGGCCGGAACCTCGATCACCACATCGCCGCAGACGCGGGCCGCGCAACCGAGTCGGCGTCCGGCGACCAGCGGTCGCGCGCCCCGGTAGTCGGTCTCTATCGAGGCCCGTGGTCCAAGCGCGTCTTCGGCGACCTCCATCCCCCACTTCGCGTGAACACCGGTGGACACCTCCACCTGGCAGCGCCCGCAGATGCCGCGGCCGCCGCAAACCGTGTCGAGATCGACGCCGAGCGAACGGGCGGCATCGAGTACGGACGTTCCCTCCTCAACCGAGCCGTTGAGGCCCGATGGGGTGAAGACGATCCGATGCCCGGCCATGTCAGAAGCCGCTCACTCGGAGCGCCGCCTCCTCCGACCCTCGCGGCCCCCGCGTCCGCCCTCGGCGGAGGGGTCGCGATTCTCTCGGATCCATGCCGCGCAGTCGCGGTCGGTTCCCATGAGTACGTCGGCGGCCATGACCGCCGACTTCACCTCGGCGTGCATGGGGTTCATGATCGCCGAGGTCATACCTGAGGCGATCGCCATCGACAGGAAGGTTCCGGTGACGACGTGCCGGTTCGGCAGACCGAAGCTCACATTCGAGGCGCCGCAGGTGGTGTTGACCCCGAGTTCCTCGCGGAGCCTGCGGATCAGGGCAAAGGCCTGACGGCCCGCCGTGCCCATCGCGCCAATCGGCATGACGAGGGGGTCGACGACCACATCGGCCGCCGGGATCCCGTGATCAGCCGCGCGTTCGACGATGCGCTTCGCTACTGCGAATCGAACATCGGGATCCTCCGAGATGCCGGTCTCGTCGTTGGAGATCGCCACCACCGCCGCACCGTGACGAGCGACGAGCGGGAGCACCCGCTCCATGACCTCGTCCTCACCCGTGACGGAGTTGACGAGCGCCTTGCCCTGATACACGCCGAGCCCCGCCTCCAGAGCCTCGATGATGGACGAGTCGATCGACAGGGGCACGTCGGTGATCGACTGCACCAGTTGCACCGCTCGCGCGAGGAGCGCCGGCTCGTCGGCGAGAGGGATACCCGCATTGACGTCGAGCATGTGCGCGCCGGCGGCCACCTGCGCGAGGGCGTCGGCCTCGACCCGGGAGAAATCGCCGTTCTTCATCTCCTCGGCGAGGAGCTTTCGTCCGGTCGGATTGATCCGCTCTCCGATCATGACGAAGGGGCGACCGAATCCAATCACGACCTCTTTCGTCGCTGAACTGATCACGGTGTCGGTCATGGTTCCTCCTCGGGGGATACGTCGGGTGTGTCGTTCTCGTCGTCGAGTTCCTCGAGGGCGAGAAGCTCGGACTGCGGGACATCGTCGTCGCCGATGTCGGCCTCGAATCCGCCGACATAGGCGAGCCGTCCGAGGTGCTCGCGCGCATAGCTCGCCTCGAGCCGGGCCGCCTCAGCCTCGGCGGCCTTGGCGGGATCGCCGTCGATCGGAACGGAGATGCGGCGCCATTGGGCCACATCCTCGTCAGCGGTGACGATGCCAGCCTTTCGCTTCGCTCGGTCGATCGCGCGCTGGAACTTCGCCGAGAGCGCCACCTGATGGCGATCGCGCCCGCGCTGTCCGTTCACCTGGGCCGGGATGTCGCGCCACAGGATGGTTACGACCTCAGCTCCCCCTCGCGGCATCTCAGACCCCCGCCCCGCTCAGTCCGACGGCGACGGCCTCGCGGAGGTGCTCACGTCCGGTGACGATGATCTCAAGCGGGAGGGCGAGCCGACGGGCGGCTGCTTTGGCTGCCTCGCGCACCTCGGCCTCGTCACCTTGGGTGAGCAAGATGACGCGGGTGTAGGCGGCGAAGTACGTGTCGCGGAGTTCCGGGTGTCGGTCCAGACCGAGACCCGCCCACACGAGGGCATCGAAGTGCCGTGCGAGGAAGTCGGTCAAGAAGAAGGTGCCGAGCTCGGCGGAGTGGAGTTCGTCGAACTCATCGAGTCCGCTCAGGAACGCGTAGCAGTGGGCACCCGGGAGGCGCCGGACATCGCGTGGCGTCGAGTCGATCCACGCGTCGAGGAGTCCCCCAGTGCCGCAATCGGCATAGCCGAGAAGGACGCTCCGGTCGAGCGGCTCGTCGCGAAGGCGTTCCTCGATTGCGGGCACGATCCCCTCCGGCCGGTTGTGTAGCGGAGCGGGGAGGTAGTCCACCTCGACGAAGTCGACGAGATCGTCGACTCCGAGCACGGCCCGCAGCTCACGGGCGAGAGCCCCGCAGGCGAGCACGAGCGGCGGGGTCATCTCACCGAGGGTCCGGGGGGCTCGGGGATGCCACGACGGGTGTCCACGAGCTTCTTGGCCATCTCGGCGGCGACACCGGCGTCGCGGCAGTAGGCATCGGCGCCGATCGCGTCGCCGAACTCCTCATTGAGCGGAGCGCCACCCACCATCACGATGTAGCGCTCACGCAGGCCCTTGGCCTCGAGGGTGTCGATCACGACCTTCATGTAGGGCATGGTGGTCGTGAGCAAGGCCGACATGCCGAGGATGTCGGGTTGGTGCGCCTCGAGAGCCTCGAGGTACTTATCGACGTCGCAGTTGATGCCGATGTCGACCACCTCGAAGCCGGCGCCCTCCATCATCATGGCGGTCAGGTTCTTGCCGATGTCGTGGATGTCGCCCTTGACCGTGCCGATCACGATCTTGCCGATCGGCTCGACACCGGTCTCGGCGAGGAGGGGGCGCAACACCTCCATGCCGGCCTTCATCGCGTTGGCGGCGAGCAGCACCTCGGGCACGAAGAGGATGCCGTCGCGGAAGTCGATACCAACGATGCGCATTCCCTCGACGAGCGCGTCGTTCAGGGTCCTCTCGGCCGACCAGCCTCGATCGAGAAGGATGGTGGTCCCCTCGACGATCTCGTCACCGAGCCCGTCGTAGAGGTCGTCGTGCATCTGGCTGACGAGGTCGTCGTCGGACAGCGCGGCGAGATCGATGTCGTCGTTCTCTTCGGTCACGTGCACCTCCCGGGAACACGCTCAGAGGTCCCCGAGGGGTGCCTCGCCCATGGAATTGGAATTCTCGTTGACCTGGGCTTCCCCTCAACTTGAATTCCGTCATACGGAACAGGTCCGTATGGTGAAAACCTATCACGCTCGACTCCCGAGAGTGACATCGGTCAACCTCGCTGTTCCACCAGACGGAACCGTCGCCGACCGGGCCGAATCAGGCCTCGAGGCTGCCCGCGAGGCGCTTCGAAACTCGCGCGGCAGTGCGGACCACCGCCCGGGTGATCGCATCGCGTCGGTCGGGGTCCGGGAACCGGTAGGCCGGGCCGTGCACATGCAGGGCGGCGATCACCGAACCCGCCGGATTGAAGATCGGCGCGGCGACCGAGTTGATGCCCTCGGCCATCTCCTCCATCGTCCAGGCGAAGCCGTCGCGGCGCACCGATTCGAGGCGACGGATGATCGCGACCGGGTCGGTGATGGAACGCTCGCACCAGGGCTCGAAGGGATGCGCGAGCGCAGCCGCCTGATCAGCATCGGAGGCGAACGCCAGCAAAACCAGGCCCGACGAGACGACATGGGCATCGACCGTCTCGCCGGTCCAGTCGCGCAACTGCACCTCTTGGCCGGCGTTCACCTGATCGAGGTAGTAGACCCCGCGGCCGTCGAGAACTCCGATACCGGCGTCCTCCTCCAACAGATCGACGAGATCCTGGAGATGCGGACGACTGATCGACACGATGTTGCGGCCAGGCGAAGCGGCAGCGCTCAACTCGATCAGGGTCTCCCCCAAGCCGTACGAGCTCGAGTTGTCGCTCTGCTCGACGGCGCCGACATCGACGAGGGTCGAGAGCAACCGGGCGACGGTGCTCTTCGGGAGGTCCGTCCGCTCCGCGATCTCGGAGACGCCGGCCGGTCCGGTGGACAGGCTGCGCAACACCGAGAAGGCTCGCGTGACTGACTGGACTCCTGACATGTTCCTCCCTGCGCCCCTACTGTTCCACAATGTGGAACAGATACCAACCTCAGGGCTGGGGAAATCCGAGTGGATCAGAACGCGCCGAGCATCCGCGCCGCGGCGACGGTGTTCTCGAGCAGGCAACCGATCGTCATCGGACCCGTTCCACCCGGCATCGGGGTGATCGCGCCCGCGACCGCCTGCACCTGATCGAAATCGACATCGCCGACGATCCCGTCCGAGGTGCGCGAGACGCCCACATCGAGCACCGCGGCACCTGGTCGGACGTGGTCGGGCCCGATCATGTGCGCCTGGCCGGCGGCCGCCACGATGATGTCGGCCTGGCGGCACACCTCGATGAGGTCGGTGGTGCGCGAGTGCGCCAACGTCACCGTGGCGTCGCAACCCTTACGACCGAGCAGGAGCACCTGCGGAAGCCCGACCAGGGTGGATCGACCGACGACAACCGCTCGGCGACCCGAGGTCTCGATGCCGTAGCGCTCGATGAGCCGCATCACACCGAGCGGGGTGCACGGCACATGACCGGGGAGATCGCGAACGAGCCGACCGAGGGAGCGCTCGGTAAGCCCATCGACGTCCTTCTCGGGTGGGAGCATGGCGAGCACGGGTTCCGCGTCGAGATGCGCCGGCAACGGAAGTTGCACGAGGATGCCGTGCACCGTCGGGTCGGCGACGAGGGCGGCCACCTGCTCCTCCACCTCGGCTTGGGTCGCCGACTCGGGTAGTTCGACCCCACGAGAGATGAGACCGGCCTCCTCCGCCTTGCGGTGCTTCATGCGCACGTAGATCTGGCTCGGCTTGTCACTACCGACCAACACCGTCGCGAGGCAGACCGCCGGGGAGCCGGCGGCCTCGATTTCGCCGCGGAGCCGCGCGACGGTCTCATCACGCAGCCGGTTGCCATCGAGGAGGATCGCCCCACCGGGGGTGCGCTCCAGGACGCCTTCGCTCACGAGAGCCCCACGATCTGGCCGTCATCGTCGATGTCGATGCGGGCGGCCGCCGGAGAAGAGGCGAGTCCGGGCATGGTGCTCATGTCGCCGCAGATCGGGTAGACGAAGCCGGCGCCGACGCTCGCGCGGGCCTCGCGCACGGTGAGCGTGTGCCCGGTCGGTGCTCCCTTCAGGCTCGGATCACCCGAGATCGACAGGTGCGTCTTGGCGATGCACACCGGAAGCGAACCGAACCCGTTGGCCTCGTAGTTCTGCAGCTGGCGACTGGCGGCCGCGGTGTAGTCCACGCGCGCCGCACCGTAAATCGTGGTGGCGACCTTCTCGATCTTGGTCTTCAGCGGATCGGAGTCCTCGTAGAGGAAACCGAAGTCGCTTGGCTCCTCGCAGGCCTCAATGACCGCCTCGGCCAACTCCACCGCTCCGGCGCCACCGTCGGCGAAGTGGGTGCACACGGCGACGCGGGCGCCGAGCGACTCACCGAACCGTCTGATCGCCTCGTGCTCAGAGGGGTGGTCGGTCGGGAAGGCGTTGATGGCGATCACCGGGGTGACGCCGTGGGCCTTCACGTTCTCGACTTGCTTGCGCAGGTTGTCCGCGCCGGCCATGACGTCGTCGGGGTTCTCAGCGAGCAGGTCCTCGGGGAGCGCCTTGCCGGCGACGATGCGGTACTTACCCGAGTGGGCCTTGAGGGCGCGGACCGTCGCGACGAGCACGGCGGCGTCGGGGGTCAGCCCGGACGCGCGGCATTTGATGTTGAAGAAGCGCTCGGCTCCCATGTCGGCGCCGAAGCCCGCCTCGGTGATCAGGTAGTCGCCTCCTCGGATACCGATGAGGTCACCGACCACCGATGAGTTGCCGTGGGCGATGTTGCCAAAGGGGCCGGCGTGGACGATGACCGGGGTGTTCTCGATCGTCTGCAGCAGGTTGGGCGCCAAGGCGTCGCGCATGATCACCGACATCGAGCCGGCGCCGTTCAGGTCGTCGGCGGTCACCGGTCGGTTGTCGCTCGTGTAGCCGACGACGATGCGGCCAAGGCGGGCGCGGAGATCCTCGGCTGAGGTAGCGAGGGCGAGGATCGCCATGACCTCGGAGGCCGCGGTGATGTCGAATCCGGTCTGACGGGTCACCCCGTCCATCCGGCCGCCGAGCCCGATGACGATGTTGCGCAGCGCGCGATCGTTGACATCGAGCACGCGGCGCCACGTGATGTTGTTGAGGTCGAGGCCAAGCTCGTTGCCGTGGTGGAGGTGGTTGTCGACCATTGCCGACAGCAGGTTGTGGGCCGCGGTCACCGCATGGAAGTCCCCCGTGAGGTGAAGGTTGAGCAGTTCCATCGGAATGACCTGGCTGTAGCCACCTCCCGCCGCTCCGCCCTTGATGCCAAAGGTCGGGCCCATCGAGGGTTGACGGAGCGAGAGCACCGCGTTCTTCCCGACGTGCGACATCGCTTGGCCGAGACCGACCGAAGTCGTCGTCTTGCCCTCACCGAGCGGGGTCGGGGTGATGGCGGTGACGACGACGTACTTGGCCTTTGGTCGATCGGCGAGTTCGTCGATGGCGTCGAGGCTGATCTTGGCCAATTCAGTGCCGTAAGGCCGGAGCAGGTGCTCACCGATGCCCATCTTCGCGGCGACCTCGGGCATGGGCTTCGGGTGGGCCGCTCGGGCGATCTCAAGATCGGACGGAAAACTCATCGTTGTTCACCCCTGATTCGGTGGTTTGTCGGCAGAATGTGCGGGCGGTCGGCCCGCCGACGCGTGGCCGGCGCGGATTGTCGCACAGGTCACACCTGTTCCACAATACGGATTCATTCCAAGATGTGGAACGATACCTCGTATCTCAACTAACGTGAGTTCCATGCCTCGGCATCGCCACCAACCACTCGACCGCCTCACCACCCCACTCGTGCGGGACAACGGCGAGCTCCGCCCAGCCACCTGGGACGAGGCCCTCGACCGTGCCGCCGAGGGATTCCGCCGCGCCGGCGGCGGTCAGTCGGTCGGTGTGTTCTCGTGCTCGAAGTCGACCAATGAGATGAACTTCATCGCGCAGAAGCTCGCTCGAGTCGCCCTCGGCACGAACAACATCGACTCCTGCAACCGAACTTGACACGCTCCCTCGGTGGTCGGTCTGGCCGCCACATTCGGAGCGGGAGGAGGCACCTCCTCCTATGCGGAGGCCGAGGCCGCCGACGTCATCATCATGTGGGGATCGAACGCCCGTAACGCGCATCCAATCTTCTTCCACCACGTGCTCACCGCGATGAACAACGGTGCTCGGCTCTTCGTGGTCGACCCGCGACGTAGCGAGACGGCTCGCTTCGCCGATCGCTGGCTGGGGCTCGAGGTCGGCTCCGATATCGCCCTCTCCAACACGATCGCCCGCGAAATCATCCACGCCGGACTCGCCCACACCGAGTTCATCGAGCGCGCGACCAGTGGATTCGACGAGTACGCGGCCTCGGTCGAGGAATGGACCCTTGAGCGCGGCGAGGCCGTCACCGGTGTGCCGGCCGAGGCCATCAAGGAACTCGCCCACGCCTACGCGGGCGCCAAGGCCGCGCAATTGTGCTGGACCCTCGGCATCACCGAGCACCACAACGGTGTCGACAACGTGCTGTCACTGTGCAACCTCGCGCTGCTCACCGGCCAGGTCGGTCGCTATGGCGCCGGGCTCACTCCGCTGCGCGGGCAGAACAACGTGCAGGGCGGCGGCGACATGGGAGCCCTCCCCAACAAACTGCCCGGCTTCCAAGACGTCACCGACGACGAGGCGCGCGCCAAGTTCAACGCCCGCTGGTCGACAACCGTCCCGCCCGAGAACGGCTGGCACCTCACCCAGATGTTCGACGCCATGGAGCGCGGTGATCTGACCTCGCTCCTCGTCATCGGCGAGAACCCCGCCCAGAGCGAGGCCGACGTTTCGCGGGCGATCGAACTGCTCTCCTCTCGCGACCACCTCGTCGTTCTCGACATCCACATGACCGGCACCGCCGAACTCGCCGATGTGGTCCTCCCGGGAAGCGCATCGTGGTGCGAATCAGACGGCACCGTCACCAACTCCGAGCGTCGGGTCCAGCGTGTCCGCAAAGCCATCAACCCACCGGGAGGCGCCCGCGACGACATCGACATCCTGCTGGCGCTCGCCGCGCGGCTCGGTCACGACTGGAACTACCGCGACCACGAGGAGATCTGGGACGAATTGCGGTCGCTCTCCCCCATGCACGCCGGTATGCCCTGGTGGCGTCTCGAGGAACTCGGTGGCATCCAATGGCCCTGCTACTCCGAGGACACCCTTGAGCCGCCGTATCTCCACGGTCGCCTCTGGGCCGAGGACCCCGCCGACCGCGGCCGTCCCGCCCCGTTCTCGGTAGTCATCGATGAGCCGCCCGTCGAGGCCGTCGATGAGGAGTTCCCACTCCGCCTCACCACCGGTCGCCGACTCGACTCGTACAACACCGGCGTCCAGTCGGGAGGGTTCTCCTCCCCGAACCGTGCGGGCGAGACGGTTGACGTCTCGCCCGGAGATGCCGATCGTCTCGGAGTCGCCGACGGCGAGGTCGTTCGCGTCAGCTCGCGTCGTGGAGCGGTCGAGGCGCCGATCAGGATCGATCGGGGCCTCCGCGACGGGCTGATCTTCATGACCTTCCACTTCCCCGATGAGGTCGATGTCAACCAGTTGACGATCGATGCCGTTGACCCCCGCTCGGGAACCGCGGAGTTCAAGGCGGCCGCCGTCCGCATCGACCGGATCATCCACGCGACGACAGGCTGATCAGGCATGGAGACGATCAAGCGGACGACGCCAGCCTCCGATGCTGAGCGGGACGCCATCGAGAGCCTGCTCGGACCCGGCGACGACCGCCTCGGTCGCGACGCCATCGCCGGCCAGGTCGTCCGCGGACGTCGACACCTCTTGCTCCCCTGCCTCCACGTCCTCAACGATCGGATCGGCTGGATCAGCCCCCCAGCCATCGACCATCTCGCCACGCGACTGGGCGCCTCCCCCGCCGAGATCCACGCGGTGGCCAGCTTCTACGGGCTCTTCTCACTCAGCCCCCGCGACCCGGTACAGCGACACGTCTGCATCGACCTGGCCTGCCGCGCGGCCGGCGGCCCGAGCGAAGAGACGGTGACCGACGGAGCGCACCCCGCTCCATGTCTTGGCCTCTGCGACCGCGCCCCTGCCGCCATCACGATCGGAGCGCCGAACGAGGAGCCCGATCCGGCATCCGCAGCGGTCGACCGAACTGGGGATGACGTCCTCCTGCGCCGGGTCGGCGCGGACGATCCGCTCGACCTCGACGCCTACCTCGCGAACGGCGGGTTCTCAGCGCTCAAGCGCGCCCGTGATCTCGGCCCCGAAGGGATCATCGCCGCCGTCGAGGCATCCGGACTCACCGGTCGAGGCGGGGCCGGATTCCCGACCGCTCGCAAGTGGGACGCGGTACGCACCCAGCCCGTCACCCCGCATCACCTCATCTGCAACGCCGACGAGTCCGAGCCCGGCACCTTCAAGGACCGGACCCTCATCGAGAACGACCCCTACGCCCTCATCGAGTCGATGGCGATCGCGGGCCTCGCCATCGGGTGCGAGCTCGGCCGGGTGTATCTGCGCGGCGAGTACCTCCGCGCCTACCAGACGCTCTCGACGGCGATCGAGCGATGCCGCTCCGCCGGACACCTCGGACCGTCGGCCGGCTTCGACATGGAGATCATTCGCGGTGCGGGCGCCTACATCTGTGGCGAGGAGACCGCGATCTTCAATTCGATCGAGGGCTACCGCGGCGAACCTCGCAACAAGCCACCGTTCCCCTTCGAGTCGGGACTCTTCGGGCAGCCGACCGCGGTGAACAACGTCGAGACGTTGATGAACGTGCCCTCCATCGTCGCCGAGGGCCGCCGGGCCGATCGCCGACTGTTCTGCCTGTCGGGCGCTGTCCGCCGACCCGGCGTGATCGAAGCACCGATCGGTATCACCCTCGGCGAGCTGATCGAACGCGCGGGCGGCCTTCGCGATGGCTCGGAGCTCCGCGCCGTCATGCTCGGTGGCGCCGCCGGAGGTTTCGCTGGCCCGGGCGACTTGGACCTGTCCCTCGATGACACCTCGCTCCGCGAGGTGGGGCTCACCCTCGGCTCCGGTGTGGTGATGGTGCACGATCAGCACGTCGACCTGGTCGACCAGTTGCGCCGTATCGCCGCCTTCTTCCGCGACGAGTCCTGCGGACAGTGCGTCCCGTGCCGCGTTGGAACGATCCGGCAGGAGGAGGCCATCGAACGGCTCGCCTCCGGCACCGGCGAAGCCGACCTCGCGCTCCTCCGCGACATCGCCGGCGCCATGCGCGACGCAAGCATCTGCGGTCTCGGTCAGACGGCGGCCAACGCCATCCAGTCCGCGGTTGTGCGACTCGGGGTGCTCACATGAGGGCGATCGACGGCACCGACCCCGCGACGGTGACGGTCGAGGCGGTCATCGACGGGGTGACGGTTCGCGTAGCCGAAGGGACGACGATCCTCGATGCCTGCGGAGGCCGCGGCTGCGGTATTCCGACCCTGTGCTACGGCGAGACGATCACGCCCCGTAACGCCTGCCGCGTATGCATGGTTGAGGTCGAGGGCTCCCGCACGCTCGTCCCCTCCTGCTCTCGTCCGGTCACGGAGGGCATGGTCGTCACGACGCGCTCCGAACGGATCGACCACTCGCGGCGGATGGTGCTCGAGTTCCTCGGCTCCTCGGTCGATCTGTCGCTCACCGACCATGTCGAGGAGTGGAACGCCGAGTACGGCGCCGACCCGACCCGATACGGCTCCGAGGCCGCGCGGGTCGACGAGCCGGTGCGGATCGACAACGACCTCTACGTGCGGGACTACTCGAAGTGCATCCTGTGCTACCAGTGCGTGGATGCGTGCGGTGAGCAGTGGCAGAACAGCTTCGTGATCGACATCGCCGGACGGGGCTTCGATGCTCGGGTGTCAACCGAGCATGACGTCTCACTTCCCGATTCGGGATGCGTCTACTGCGGCAACTGCATCCAGGTCTGCCCGACCGGTGCGCTCATGTTCACCTCCGAGTACACCATGCGTCAGGCGGGCACCTGGGATGAGGCACGCCAGACCCGGGTCGACACGGTGTGCGGCTACTGCGGCGTGGGCTGCAACCTGACGCTGCACGTACAAGACGATTCGATCGTGAAGGTGACGTCACCAGCCGACAGTGGCATCACCAGCGGCAATCTCTGCGTGAAGGGCCGCTTCGGCTTCCAACACGCGCAGAACCGCCCCGCCGACTGACCGGCACCAGTCCATCGCCGAAGGTCAGGCTCCGCCCATCGTGGCGACGATTCGCTCGAGCATCGCGGGGCTCGTCGCCATGTTGAGACGAACATGGCCAGAGCCCTCACCTCCGAACTGGGGACCCGGGCTCACCTCGACACCGCGCTCCCGGAAGATGTCGCGGGGCACCTCGCCCTCCCCGAGGTGCGAGCAATCGATCCAAGCGAGGTAGGTGGCCTCCGGCGGCGTGTATCGCGCGCCTGGCAGGTGATGCTCGAGCAGGTCGACGAGGCGATGGCGGTTCTCATCGAGCACCTCCATGACGGCCGAGAGCCAATCGGCGCCGTCGGTCCATGCGGCCACGGCCGCCTCCACCGCGATGAGGTTCGGCGCGCCGAAGAAGTGATCGGGGAAGGAGCGAAGTCGTCGCTCGAGTTCCGCATGGCCGACATGCATGACCGCCCAGCGGAGACCCGCGAGATTGAACGCCTTCGACGCCGAGGTCACCGTCACCGCGCGGCGGGCGGCCGACTCCGACACCGAGGCGAAGGGGATGTGCGTCTCGGTGTCCGTCTCGATGTCCGGCGGGTCCTCGTGAACCAGGTCCGAGTGGATCTCATCGGAGACCACCACGAGATCGGCCGCCTCGGCGATCTCCGCAAGTCGCTCGAGTTCGGGGCGCCGGAAACGGTGGCCAGTTGGGTTGTGGGGATGGCACAGGATGAGCAGCGACGGTCGCTCGGCCGCGATGATCGACGCCACCTCGTCGATCCGATCAGCGCCGACCGGCAACTCGACGATGCGTCGGTCCATCTCGCGGAGCGAGTTGAGAAACGGGTGGTAGGCCGGGGTGTGGAGGGCGATGGGATCTCCAGGCTCCGTGAGTAACTCGACGGCGATACGCACGCCCTGCAGCACATCGGCAAGGTCGTGGATCCGCTCGACATCGGGTGACCATCCCCACCTCGAACCCATCCGCTCGGCGAAGAGCCGACCGGCCGGTGATGGGGCCGGACCCCAGTGCGGATATCCAAGTGACCCATGGGCGACGACCGCGGCGAGTCGCTCGCTGATCGCAGGGGCAATCGGGAAATCCATATCGGCGACCCAGGCGGCCAGCCGCCCCGGATGCGCCTGCCACTTCATGCCCGGAGTCGACGCAAGGATTGCGGGATCGAGGGAGCGGAGACCGAAGGGGTCGCTCATCTCGGCTCGTCTGCCAGTCCGAGATCGCGGAGGCGCCGCTGCATGAACACCGGCACCTCGAACCCGTCGCCGTCTTCGGCCCGACGGGTGGCGGGGCCGTCTTCGGCCCACTCGTGACAGGAACCGATGTTCATCCTCCAGGTGTCGTCGACATTCCCCTCGAAGAGCCTCATCCGCAGCGAGGGGCTCTCCCCCTCGGGCAGTTCAGCCGAGAACATCGACCAGGTGCACTGCACCGCCACCGGACCCATGGCGAGGAGCAGGGCGGTCGTGTGGGTACATCCCCTCGGCCCGCCGAAGAGCTCACGGACCCGGCCGGAGTAGCCGCGGGCGATCGAAACTCCCTCGAGCGAGCGGTAGTGCTCGGTGATCGTGGGACAGGTTCCGTGCGGGTACGACTCGAAGGTCACTTCGCAACGCTCGATCATGAGCGAGGGGAAGGCGACCTCCATCTCGACGACCATGTGGTGCACGATGATCGGGTCGGGGTCGTGCGATATGTAGAGGCCGGGTGGCTTCTGGTCGCGCACCCCGCCGCGGATGAGGATCCGGTCCGATGCGAGACGGTAAGCCCGGACCCGGTACTCGCGGTCGTGGATCGGGAAGAGGTCGGCGTCGTCCGGGAGGATGTCGTCGCCGTCCCAGGCGGTCGTCGAGGTCGATTCGCTCACCCCGCGATGTTCGCAGAGCGAGGGCGACCGGACCGAGCCGCATCGCTACGGTGACCGAATGGACGACGGAAACCCGCGCGCGACTGCGGTGATCGTCGCCGATCGTCGCGGACGCGCTGCCTCGTTGGCGACCGCGGTGCTCGTTGAGCGCCTCTCCGCCCGCCACCGCGTAACCGTGGTGGATCTGGCCGGGTTCGGTATCGCCATGACCGGACCGGAGCGTCGCGCCTACGAGTCCGACGAGCCGATTCTCGACGCGGGGGTTCGTTCCTCCGCCGAGGCCGTCGCGCGAGCCGCGGTGCTCGCCTTCGTCACCCCGCTCCAGTCGAGTGGCCTGTCGGCCCCCGTCAAGGGGTGGCTCGATCGGGTGCTGGTGCCGGGCGTCGGATTCGAGATTGGCGACGACGGACGCATGCGACCCGGCCTCGGACATGTTCAGAGACTGATCTCGGTGACCGTCGACGACCGGAGCCGACTTCGCCGACTCCGCGAGGGTGACAGCGCGCGACGCGTGATCTCACGAGCGCTCCGGCTTGTGTGCGGGTGGTCCACCCGCACGTCGTGGATCCGCATCGGATCGGGGGCTTCCGCAGCGGAGATCAGCGACGCGGTGACCGGGGCGGCGCGGCGATGGTGACGGTCGTGTACTGCCATCCCCTCGAGGCATCGCTGACGGCTGCCACGCGCGATGTCGCGCTCGAGGCCCTGCGCGGCGTGGCAACTCACCTCGTCGATCTGTCAGACCCGGATCGCGACACCACCGGGCTCACCGAGACCGACGCCGCTGCCCTCTCGCGTTCGAGTGGACTGGTTCTCGTCTACCCGACCTGGTGGAGTGGCCCGCCCGGAGCCCTGCAGCGCTGGTTTGACGAGGTGTGGGCCCCCGCAGCCCACTTCGAGTCGATCGAGCGCATCATCGTGTGCACGACCCACGGCTCATCCAAGCTCGTCAACTCCCTTGAGGGGGAGAGCGGAAAGCGCACCGTGTCCCGCTACCTGCGACCGCGCTGCGCTCGACGATGCCGAGTCGAGTGGATCGCGCTCTACGGACTCGACCGCTGTGGTCCCGACCGCCGCGCCCGACATCTGGAGCGGGTCGGCCAGCGGGTCACGTCACTGCT
>Ga0222718_10000933_pt1 | contig 29668 bp, 39 predicted proteins | sample C33_27DmetaG_FD_165045 | JGI IMG/M metagenome (GOLD analysis project Ga0222718, IMG submission 165045) | Estuarine water microbial communities from San Francisco Bay, California, United States - C33_27D | ecosystem: Environmental > Aquatic > Marine > Unclassified | place: USA: California...
CAACGTCCGATTGAGCCTCAATCGAATTTGCATTTTTTCTAACATACTTAACTTCTTTGTTATTACTACAAGAAGTCATCAATAGTGTTAAGGATAGTAACCCTAAAAATAATTTTTTCATTCTTTTCATTTTATATTTTTATTCTTTATTACATGCTTCATAATTTCCTCACTCGCATTGAATGCATAAGTCTGAATATTAGCATTAGTCTCAACCCAATCAAACGATACAAACGTGTATTCATTAATCTTAAGTTTTGTTTCTTCTAACCTTTTCAATCTTTCATGAAGGTCTTTACGAATCTCTTTATACTCAGGGTCATACGCCAAGTTATTCACCTCATCCTTATCCTCAATAAGGTTATATAATTCAAACTCTTTGTAATAACTACCCAACGCATCAAAATAATACGTAAACTTCCATTCTTTAGTTCTGATACTTCTCAGTCTGTTCGCAGCTAATACCGATGACGGCATGGATGCTGAGCCTGATTTTGTATCATCAAAAGTAAATAAGACTTCCTCTTGTACCGATTCACCTGATTCAATGATAGGTAATAAACTCACACCTCTAACATCTGTAGGTACAGCAACCTTAACCATATCAGCCAACGTTGGAAGGATATCCACTAATGTCGCTAACTCGTGAGATGACTCACCCTCAGGGAATAATACAGGATTTGATATTACCATAGGAATTCTCATATTTTCCTCATACGCCACAAAAGCCTTTTGTCTCATACCACCGTGTGACATTCCCATTTCTCCATGGTCTGCCAATCTGAATACAATAGCGTCATTCGCCAAGTTAACCTCTTGGTCGTCATATAAAACATCAATAAACTCACCAACCTGAGCATCAATCTTTGTTAACAAATACGCATAGAAGTTGAGATAGTTCAACTTCATATCATCATTCTTAAGAACACCCAATAACCCATCAGCGGCTATGTTCGTTTGGAATTGAGCCATTGGTTTTTTGTTTCTCAATAATTGTTCGTGAGCGGTTGATGGTAACTCAGGAATAGTTCTTTGTGTATACTCATCTTCACTATATCCATAGTTCACAAACTTAGGATAACCCAACACATCGTGAGGGTTAACCAAACTTAACACCAAACAATAAGGTGTCATGTCACCGTTCTTTCTTCTCTCTCTAACCATTTCCAAATACTCAATTGCTTCTGCAACATAACGAGCATCGTGATTAGGGTAACCACCACCAAAGTTTTCAGGTTTTGCATCCTCACCAGCATCAGGACCAATCCAACCTTTGAAACCATACAATGAAATGTCTTTAGCTAATGGGTCCCCACCGTCAGCACCTTTACTTAAATGCCACTTACCACGGTATTGAACATCATAACCGATATCATCTAAGATTCTACCAATATTTGGAGTTTGATTGTTTAACTGAATCTCACCTGGAGAATAAACACCACCCTCAGTTAATGTCTGAGTGACCTGATGTTGTGCAGGATAAGTTCCTGTAAATAATGTAGACCTACTCGGTGAACACATACACGTATTACAAAACGCCCTCTCAAATGAGAAGCCATTCTGTTTTAATCTTGTTAATGTTGGTAGGTTTTCTTGTTCCCAATTGTCAGGGAAGTGTTGTGTCGCCCTTTCTTGGTCCGTGATAATAAAGATAATATCAGGTTTAGAAGGTAACTCTTGTAATTTTTCTTTTATACCCATTTTTGTTTGCTCATAATTTATTTTTTATTATGTTTATCTATTATAAGTATACTACCCCATTAAAGAAAGAAAATCGTTTATGGCACATCCTTGGCAACACGCAATATCATCATCAAAGAAGTTCGGTGGAAAGCCCGATGATTACATCCACATCCACCAATGGTTTGATGAAACCAAAGGGTGGTATGCCCACATCTATCACAGAATGTTTAGACACCACTCTGAAGGTATCTTTGAGTGTGAAGAAGTATTCGGTATGTCCTTTGAGAACAGTGACGGGAAAACCGTTTATACTCGTTACATCGGAGAACAACATGTCAGAGAAGATTGTAACAACCACGTCCCAACCGCAAAAGAATGGATTGAGGGTATTCTATCAGAGAAAAAACCCATTTGGATGATGAAAACTATGAAATTAAACATAGAAGACTAATATTTATAGTCTATGGACGCAGACTTAAAAAAGAAACTACTCTTAATCTTTGATTACCTGAAACTGAATGGTTGTCACTACGCCGAAAAGGAAGGTGACTACTACACCATGAACTTTCATGACCAAAACAGTAATTGGGGGTGTATATCATCACAACATAGATTAGGAATGGTCCGTCTTCCATTAGATATCACACAAGAGTTGGAGGTATTAATCGACAACCACCAAAATGAGTTTGATAGTAACAGTGATGACCCTTACGGTTTTGAAGTAAGACTTTATCCCGACACAAAAACCATCTCAGTTTACGAACAATATTCAGAATTCCATACTGAAGATACACAAACAGTAACAGTAGATATAGAACAAGAGCCAGAAGTCAAACAAATCATTGACCACTATTGTAAAAAAGAAGAAATCTGTAGAGGTAATATTACATTCCAATTTCACGGTGGTGGTGACTCAGGATATATTGAGGATAGTGGTACGTCTGACTTTGATGGTCCTGCCAAAATCTACGAACCTGCTGAAGATATGTTCTACAGAATGTTAAGTATAGACTTTGGTGGTTGGGAAATCAATGAAGGTTCACAAGGTGACTGTATCATTGATATGGATTTAGAACAACTTCAATTAGATTTTCAACAAAACTACGAAGAATCAAAATCTGATGAGGTTTGGTCCATGTCTTTGGAAGAAGGCATCAATGAGGATTGGGAGAAAGTTGAACCAACACCAGGTAGTGTAGATGATGAAAATGAAAATGTTATATTATCATCAGTCAAAAAATTACTTGAATCCCTATTCTTTAATGGATTAAATGTGTCCTACCAAATTTATAGAATGCCACATCGTGACAATAAAGATTATATCAGCGTGGATATAGATGTTGATGTAAGTAGAATTCTTGACAGTCACAAAAATTACGACGAAAAATACTCTGAAGTAATCTACGACTTAGAACACGTGATAGAAACTGTTGAAAAGTATTTAGGTATACAACGTCAAGTTTACATAGGTATATCGTATTATAACCACGACTTTCTTGATGACGAAGCTCACTACGCAACTCAAGAACTACACGAAGAGTTAATTAAGAGTGACGTATTCACCACCGCACAAGCAAATGATACTTGGATTAATATTCATTATCGTGAAGACGATTACCCAGCAATAAGTATTGAGGCTGGTGGTCACGATATTCCTAACGAAGAATCCGACCTATTTGAAAATACCGTTTGGAATATTGTTGAAAAATACAAACACTTATCAATGGTTGTAAATTACAATGACATTGACTTTTGGATTAATTATTGATTCCTTTTCTCTTCTTTTCTTTTGATGTGTTCCCCATTATCCATGATGAACTCATAGAAGTAATCCACATACTCCTGTCTTTTTGGCATCTTCATTCTTAACGATAGATAGGTGGTTAACAAATTGTTATTCATAAAACCATCCCATAACTTTTCAAAGATGTCGGCATGTAAGGCGAAAGGTTTGGTGTCAAATCCTTTTAGTTGTTCACTCAATCCGTATTGTTCAACCAATTGGTCCACAGATGCATTGGATGGGTAAACATCTCCAAATTCAGCACCAGTAAAGTTGAACACATTGGTATAATACCAATCATGGATACATTCTCTAACTTCATAACCAATCTCATTAATATCATCATCAGTGATTGGCTCTTCTTCACTATTATAATTGGCATTCAACTCATCAATGTCTGAGTAATTATATAGGTCACCCAACTTATAAGTTACATTATTAGAAAATAATTCAACCGTGGATTTAGGGTCAACAGCAACATCAATCTCCTCAACGGCATAAACCCCGAGATGGTCTACTTGAATGTCATAGTTGGTAACAACAAACCTCAGGTTATAACCACCACAAGAGAATTCAATAACACCTTTACCTTTTTCTTGCATGACTTGGTCAATACCTTCTCTACCCAACTTATCAGATAACCTTTTCTGAACCTCACGTTCTTGGTCTCTGTTAAGTCCCATATACTTGATAATCTTATCATCAATAACATCACCAGCAATCTCAAAGTATTTGTCAACTATATCCATACCAATAAATACTTCATAGTTTTATTATATACATTCAGTCCTGCTGATATCTTTACTTAGACTTACATGGATATGATTTAGACCCAGATAATGACACTTATCATTCATCTCTTTCCACAGGTGTTCATTGAGAACCCGATTAGCCACCGTCACCTTTGTCTTTGGTGTTTGTCTTTCAAACTTCACCACCGTGCTCAATCTCGGAGAACCCTCAAAGTCCCAACCCATCACACTTTCAAAGATAATATCATAGATAATCTTCTCCTTTCCAAACTCATAAGTAAGGGTAGAAAAGACCTTTGGGATTATCTTATTTATTGAACTCATAGTATTTATAGTTAATACTTCAATTATATGACATCAGAAGAATTAAATAAAGGGAAAGAACTTGTCGTTAAATTATTAAATGCCGTTTTCTCATCACAGGGGGACTATAAAATAGAATACCGAACTGATGAGACTGGTATCATTGCAAATCTTGTTGGCTCCGACAATGTTGTACCTATTGTAAGTAGAAATTTAATCAACGAAAAGGTTTGGAGGTCCTTCAAAGATGCTTCAAGATACTTACCAATCGCCATGGAAGTTTATTCTGATGTTGATATCATAATAGAATATAACGGAGAAACCTTAACAGGTAATAGAAACGATATAAGAATTAGTCAACCTGTATTGGATTGTTTTAACTCAACCATAGAATATATAGAAAATAATCCAACCAAACTCAGAACCGCATTTATAAATGTAAGTGAAGCCATGGGTGACTATACAGTGACTTTGGTAAACAATACCGTAATGAGTAGTGACATAGACTCCAATGATTCCTATCTGAATTTTTATATCTATGTTGTTCCCGATTATATTCTCTTAAACAACAAAGATGGTCAATCAGTAAAAGTGACACTTGAAGATATAAAAGAATTTGTAAATCATGGAGGTGAGGATGGTGGACCATATTGGGACAATGAGAAAGAAATTATCAATTCAATACTATCTTCAACATCCTTTGCAATACAAGAACAAATTGATTCAGGAACCATTATTCCTGAATTCTATAATTGTTTAGGTCAATATGTTTCATGGGACGAAGGACTCTACGAAGATTACTTTTCACAATTGGAAATACTTGTTAACGGAATAAGTCACCCCATAGTAACATATGGTCACTATAAAGAAACTGACTCGTCAGACTTTGACACTATAGAAAACTTATTCACCTTCCTCAATAATAAAAAGTAAGGGAAACTCTTCAGGAATCATAGTTAGTGGAATACTAATCGGTTCATCAGCATTTATCAAAAAATCGTAGAAATCCAAACTCCTTTTGTGACGGAACATCTTCATTACATTCCCTGGCATATCATTGAAGTCTTTACGGTATAAATCTATAGCGGTGACCTTCTTGGACTTTCCCCAAAGGAAATCTACATTAACCTCCTTACCCACAGTAATAGGAACAACTGTGATGTCCTTATCCTTAAAATTCTCGTTGCAGTGTTTGATGACCAAACGACGATTGGGAAAAGGAGAGTATTGTATTTCATACATCTCACGAATGTAATCCACCAAACCTCCTTTTATATCCCTCATCTATTTACCTTTATATTAATAACTATCTTAAAAGGATGTGTTTCCAACTCATAGGTATTGAACCTATTGTCCAACCTGAAGTATTTGTCAAAGTCTATAATCACATACTCAACACCTTCACTCCAACCCATCACCGCATTATACATGTAGTCAATAGAGATAGACTCAAACATCTTATTGTGATACATCTCCCTGATTTCAGGATTGAACTCGTGTGAATTGATAGTTATCTCCATTTTAATTACTTAACGGTGCTTTGATGGATGGATGACTTTCGTACCCAATAATTTCATAATCAAACTCTCCATTTAGAATATCAACATTACTCAACATAATCGTTGGTAAATCATACGATTGTCTCCCACATTGTATGTTCGCCTGTTCAATGTGATTACTATATAAGTGAGTATCACCTAAGTTACCAATTAGTTCACCAGCAATCATATTACATTCATCAGCTATCAGTTGTAGTAGAGTTGCGTATGACGCAATATTAAATGGTAACCCCAAGAAAGTATCCACACTTCTTTGATTCCACATTAGTGATATAACTTTGTATTTACCAGGGTTCACAATCTTTTCTTCTCTTGTTGAATCTCTCGTGTAAACTTGGAATCCATAGTGACACGGAGGCAACACCATACCATCCATCTCAGCAACATTCCATGCAGATACCATCAACCTACGACTGTTTGGATTGTTCTTAATCTCTTCAATTAGATTTTTAATTTGGTCAATCGGTGGAACGAATTCCATAGTGTTTGGGTCAATTAAATTGATTTTCCAACTTCTCCATTGCTTACCATAGATAGGACCTAACTCGCCCCACTTCTCAGCAAAGTGGTCTTGGGTTTTTATCTTCTGAATAAAAGACTCAGGACCCATAGCCAAGGTTCCCTTATCTTCCTTATATCTCTTATAAGCGTCACCATTCCAAATGTTACACCCATTCTCCACCAAATACTTAATGTTGGTATCACCTTTGAGGAACCATTTTAACTCAGTCATCATGGTCTTAATCGCCATCTTCTTAGTAGTCAACAATGGAAATCCTTTACTCATATCGTGTCTTATCTGACGACCAAACACCGATACCGTGCCAGTACCTGTTCGGTCACCCTTCTCAACACCATTCGCCATGATGTCCAATAATAAATTCTGATAGTCTTTGTCTAATTGATTCATTAGTGGAAGTATCTAATAACTGTGTTATGGATTGGGAATCTGTAGATTGGTGCGTTCTTACCATTCTCTTGTCTTTGAAGAACCTCGTAAAATCCTTGACCCTCTCTGATTGTTGTCACATCTTCAAGGTCTCTAACCCCCATAGTATTATCTATGTAGATGACCGATAATGTGTGTTTTTCTGTGTTAAACTTTAGATAGTTTTGCATAATATTTTTGTTATTGTTAATCGGGCATTAAAAAACCCCTTCGTCTATTATAACAAAGGGGTCTTAATAATCAATTATTTTTGACCTATTTTCCGATGACTAAATCGGAATAGTCTAATTTACTCATACCTGTTAATTCTTCCTCGACCTCATCATACATGTAAGCTTTCACAACGGACACTACTCCTTGTTCTGCTTGAGCCAGCTTACTCTCCATCCAATCTTCCAATTGTTCACCATCTTCCATCATCTCCCACATCTTATATGCTAAGGTGGCGATGGTAAAGAGTTGTTGCTTCGCCATATATGACCCATCATGTTTACCTTCTGTCAAGGAAGCCTTCAACCTTTCCAATTGCGCTTCTGTTAGAATAATGTTTGCCATACTTTTTATCTTTATTTATAAATATATTAATTACCCAATAAAATTAATTATAGGTATACGGATTTGTCGCCTTACCATTCACATAAAATTCCCAATGTAAATGAGCACCACCACTTCTACCTGAACCTGGGTAACCTTTGGTACCACCAGTGTCTCCAATGTAATCACCCTTCTGAACCATCATAGCAGGACTTGGGAGATTAACAGATGATAAATGACAAAATTTTGTCTCCACTTTATTACCTTCAGAATCATTACCCTTTATTTTAACCATATTTCCACAAGTAGAGTTTTGTTCATAACTAAAAATTCCATCGTGAGGTGCAAATACTGGTGTTCCTTCTTTAGTACTTATGTCACAAGCTTTATGGTAAATGTAAGTCCTATCAGGTCTCTTTTGATTATAGTTATTACATTTACCAGGATTTGTTAATGGTGAAGCTATCTTACCACCATCAGTCCAAGAATAGGAAGGTTCTTCTGACCAACCACCACTATTTGAAGATGAACCACCGTTACGACTAGGAAAACTACCCTGTTCTTGAATTATATCACCAAGTATTTTTATAAAATCCATACTCATAAATATCATGGAAATAAAAAAGGTGGAGAAAAAAACTCTCCACCTTTGGGGCCGACACGGTCATACGTGAGGTCGGCTACTCCACCACCCTTTCGGGAAATAAATGATAGACTCAAAAAACTATTAAATCAAGTTTACCATTGTAATTTTAGACTTTCCATTTACCTAATAATTTTTCTATCTCTTTATTGAACGCGTCATCAACTGTTCTACATTCTCTAATACCATAAGCATTACCATCAGTAGTGTAAATGACAACATCACCATCAAACCTTTCAATCTCCTGAATCTCTTTGATTTCCTTTATCTCAGGAATCACAACACTACCACCAACCTTATACATTACTCCTCCATCTTAGATTTACGGACAGCGTACTGACCCAAAGTCAATTCTTCCTGAGGTTTTGCATTACCCAAGATGATGGATTGACGAAGAAGTTCGTAAGGAACATGAACGTAGAAATCACGACCGTTGAAGAACGATAGGTCCTGCTTCAACTCCACACAAGAATGAACCATCTGAAGGAACAACTTGAACTGAACCTCGTCATTATAGAAGTCGTTCAATAGTTCTCCAAATTGTGGGTGAATGATTTTGATGTTTCTTTCTAATACCATAGTTGTCTTTATTTGTTATACAAAGATAAGAAATATTTTCTTACCAAACAACTAAAAGCATAAAAAAACCTCGGTGGGTTAGCACCGAGGTCAAGGAAGGTATATGAGGTATAGAACGCTGAGACTACACGTTTATGTGACCTGTCTTTCGTGAGATTACCCTAATAGTCGGTTGCTCACATTGTCCACAATAGTTGCCTATCGTATCAAGTCAGTGTCGGTTACTTACGTTAACCACTCGTATTCGTTAACAACTACTCAACTACTACTTAACTCTGTTGAACCTTGCGAGTTCATGAAGGGATGGCCGTCCCAACAGGTCTTTTGTAATTGACATCGAAAGACTTGCGGTCTGTTCAATGACTCCGTTAGTTTACACTCGGAGTTTTAGACACCTTTCGTTGTCAACGCCCGAAGACTCTTGCTTGTCATTTAATTTTCAATCCCTTGGTTCAGGACTATTGTTATTAAACTAGCAATTGTGGAAGAAGGAAAGATGTGCTTCGGGAGAAGGTCTATTCCTTTGGAGAACAGAATGCTTCACACCTCTCTGTAAGTCTGCAAACTTACGGTCAGTCAGGACTTCGTAGACTTACTCGTCTCGGAAACCCTTCAGACTGGTACCCAGCCCTACAACTCATAGCAGTGAGTGTCGAACCGTCACCTGTAACTTTTCCTGTTGATGTCACCATCTCAACTCTGATATTCCACGGACTCAGAGTAACATCTTCCCCCCAGCAGTTGCCCTCGGGGAACCTGTCGTAGTTACTTTGTTTAGTTGTCAGTCTTAAGACTGCGAACATTCACGGTGTACTAATCCCGCTTCAGTCCCTTTAGTCCCCTCACAGGGGTTATCTAACGACGCTAAACCGCCGTGTCTGTCTATGTCCAACTCCTTTGGAAAGGATTATCTCCGAAGAGAAAATACAAAAGTCAGTCCATAAACATGACCAATATTTCAAAGAACTTTGACAAATCTAAAACATATTTTTGGAAGTGTCAAATTATTTTAACAAATTTTTCTGATAAAATCAGTAGGGTAAAGTATAAATATTCCCTTATCTGTCAAAAGTTATACGAAGATAATAAAAAAAACTGCTCGGTCAAGCAGTTTTCTTAATTTTTTTGGTAATTTCCTTTACTAAGTAACCCATTGGGTTATAAGACATCTTGAAATACCCTGTATGTTTCCTTAGTGGCTCGTTAGATTGCCATACCCTTTTCATCGAAATTTGCTTTAAGTGCTTTTAATTTTCCACCAGCAGATTCGATTCTTCCGACCATCTTGTCCATTTCTTCCAAGTGTTGAGGGTGTTCACCGATACCAACTGAATTGTTGAAGTAAACTTCTAAGGTTGCCTTTGCTTCTAAAAGGTCTGCTTCGTATTTTGCTACGAGGGCTTGATACATTAAACTCATTTTAAGATTATATTTAGTAATTTATTAAATTGTTCCGTCATTGGAGAAGGTAACTCGTCTTTTCCAAAGTATCCACATTCTGTATGTTCATCACCGTCCTTAGCTTTATCTAAATCAGGGTATACTTCTTCTTCACAATCATAAAGGTAACAATACATCTCACCTTTAATCTTACTACCGTCTCTGTTGGTTCGCTTAATTATACCACAAAACTCTGGCGTTTTCAATAGTCGGATGTTAGTTTCTTCAAAAAATTCTCTCATCGCACCTTTCAATGGCTCTTCACCCTCTTCAACACTACCAGCAGGACACGACCAATGACCAGGTAATGAGCCTTCAGCATTTCTTTTACATAACAATACCTTATTGTTACACCTTACAATTACTCCTCCGTATTTATTCATATTATGATTGTTTAGATATTTATAAGTATATGAAAGTTTCAATAGGAAATACAGATATCAAAGTTAAACTTTGTGTTACCAAAGAAGCCATCACAAAAGGAATGCAAGGACAGCGTTTTAATGATGAGTTTCAAGGTATGTATTTCTTGATGCCAACTAAAGGAGAACAATCGTTTTGGATGTTTGATTGTATTGTTCCTTTGGATATTATTTTTATCAATAACGACGAAGTAGATACCATCCACGAAAATTGTCCTATCTGTAAAGATGAGTTGGAATGTGAATCTTACAAAGGTTATGGTGATAAAGTATTGGAACTACCAGCAGGTATGACAAAACAATTGGACATAAAAAAAGGAGACAAAGTCTCCTTCTCATTATTCTGATTTACTTCCGTCAATCTTTTCCCTTAATATTCTATAGAACTCCTGTCCTATCATCTTAGCGAACTTAACGTATGGTGCATCTCCACCACCTCTGTTATATTTGTATCCACCTTGAGGAGGTCTGTTACTTCTACCAAAGTAATTAAGAGCTGAAATGTTTGTAATACATTTGTGACCACCTGAGTTTGCTTGAATCATCTCCCAAGCAGGAACACCCAAGTTGTCCAACACTTTCATTTCATCTTCACTCAACTCAGAGAAGTTCTTATCCATAATTTGTTTTAGGTTTTCCATATACTGGTCACCACCTTCCATTCCTCTAATCTTCTTACCGTAGAACGCTTCCAAATCTGCGTTTGTGAAACCTACAGAATCATCACCAAATTGTTTACTACTCTCAGAAATCCATTTGATGGTTGATAAAGGAATAATCTTCTCTCTTAATTTAGGTTCCCACTTACCCAATACTTCTTGAGCAATCTCACCTAAGTTCACACCTTTCAACTCTCTTTCTTTTTTGAATGGGTTACATGATGCTTGAACCAATCCCATCGGCCAAACAGTAATTAAGAAGTCAGCATCAGGATGTAATTCAAATGGTGTGTATCTGTCGTATGAACCTGGTTTGAACATCTTACCTCCACCGTATTGGTAAATGATTCCATCTTTATAATTAAGGTTCGGGTCTTGATTTCTCTGCTCAATATAGTCTTCTTGATTCGCAGCCATCATCAACGGAGACGCATAGTTTTCTCTATCAGCAATTCTTCTAATGTTTTGGAAGATGTTCAACAATGAAGGTTTTGACGTCATTACCAACTCCTCCATAAAACCAGGTTTGTTCTTATAAGCCAACATTAATTTGTTTGCCGCCAAACCTAAGGCCATTTTATTCTTTTGTAGTGACTTATCTTTATCTAATCTAAAGATGAAGTTCATAATATCTTTTGGTTTCAATCCATACTTGGCAAAGTCTGCAGAGTCCACAGTTGAAATCAAAGTAATATCATCAGCTGGGAAGATGTCCTTTGGTGACATCACATCTGAGATTGTCGCAACATTTGAACGTGAAGGTCTAAATGATGTGGCAGTATCACCTTCAACACCACTTTGACTATCGTGGTGGTCAGTGTGAATAACGAACATTGGTTTACCGTGAGCAAAGTCAACTAAGACAGGCATCGTATCACCTGTGGCATCTTGTTTCTTAACCGCAAACTCTTTATCACCGTATTGGATAATCTCAGCATCAACAACTTTGATACCATTGTCTTCCAAATAATTCTTCATCGCCAAAGCTGTTGTTACCCCATCCAAATCTTGGTGGAAGTAAATCTTTGCCTTTGGATATCTTTTGGCTAACTCACCAATGTTACGTAAACCCGTTTCTTTTAATAATGTTTTCATAATCAATCACTAAATGGTCCTTTTGCTGTATATTGTATAATATCACCCTTTCTAAAATTATCTTTCAAATTTTTACACAACGGGTTCAATCTTTGTAAGTCTTGGTCTGTTTTGCCTTGGAATTCGTTGAAAGTGTCACCATCACCAATTTGATGTAAAAATCTCGTTGGTCTATCGTTCAAACCTATATAACCAGTTTTCGCTATTTCTTGAGTTAGGAAATCCTTAGTAAAACAATATCTCTCACCAGCCCCTTTTGGTTTTGGACCGTTAGCTAATAATATGTCAGCTCCTTTTTTATGTTGTGGCATTATTTTAACGTTGTCTTGTTCTGTGAGGTATTGTTTTTCAGTTGCATTTATGTGCATACCTAATATTCTCGATTTTTCAGATTCGTCTATTCTAAATTTTTTCATAATAAAAAACGTTTACTATAAATATACTGTTAAAGAAAAAACCCCTTATCTTGAAGGGGTTTGGTCTACTAATGATACACTACAAGCTAAGATGTTATCAAACCACGCTCTCTGTGGTCCACTGAGTTTGTTCTTTTCGTACCACCTTACCTCGTTGTCTGTTGTGGTGATTATCAAAGTCTCACCATCAATAACTTTAATGTTTTGTATGTTCATCTAATACAATTTCTAACTGCCGCTGTTCCAGTTTATACTCTTGGAGTCTTTCTTTGGCAACGTCACAATAGTTTTTTGATATGTCACATCCCAACCATGGTCGTCCCAACATCTCAGCAGCTAAACATGTTGTTCCTGAACCGTTGAATGGGTCAAATACCAAATCTTCTTTATAAGACATAATCTTAATCGCTCTATATGGAATGTCCAAGGAGAAGGTCGCCTTAGTCTTTTGTTGTGTATCTGCAAAGTAGTTCCATTGACCGAAGACCAAAGACATAAAGTCTTTCTTATCTTTCTCATCATAAACCAACTTCTTTCTAAACTCACCCTCAATCTTCTCGTTTGGAACCATTTGGTATTCACCTTCCCATTGAGGTGTTCCCTTTGTTTGTTTCTTTGGAAGATTCTTATACGCTAAGATGACACACTCTTTCGGATTGTAGATGTATGGTGCTGATGGACTCATCCAACTTCCCCACGCAGTTGTCTTACTTCTGTGTGGTGAACTCTCCTCTAAATCCACAAGACCGAAGAACCCGAAACCCAGTTGTTTCATCACCATCCAAATCTCCGCTGAGAAATAGATACGTCCACCTTTCTTCTGACGGTTAATCTCATATGGAATGTTCACCGCAATGCGGCCATCATCTCTTAAGACTCTGTAAGCCGCACTCAACCACTCACGAGTAAATCTCATATACTCGTCAAAGTATTTATCGTCATCCCAACTGTCGTAATCAATACCCACACCATAAGGTGGTGAGGTAACAATCAAGTCCACTGACTTCTCAGGCATTTCATTCATAAACTTCACCGTGTCTGAACAGTGAATGTCTCCAATCAATTCTTTCATTTCTTTCATTCTCCTCCGTTAAAAAATCCTGTTAGGAACACCATAAGGGAAATCGGCCATAGTGTAATTACAAATAGTCTTTCACCGAATGTGAATCTTTCACCAGCAACTTTACCAACCAACATCTCTAAAAGAAATGCCACCAATACTCCGATGAATAGATAGTTAATTAATATCGCCATTATTCCATTGTTTTAATTCTGCGTTCCAAATACCATAACGCTTTTTTTAAATCTTGTAAAGGTGGATTGTCATCTTTCTTTCCACTTCTGACGATATATTTCAATACATTGAATAGGTAGGCATCTTTATCAATCCCTGTCGCCTCAGCAATCTTAACCACCTCATACGGATTCTCTTCCCCGCCGTAATGGTCGGGGTGGTTAACCAACTCTTTACTCATCTTAATCTTGGTTTTTTAGTTTGTAGTAACCATTAAACTTCACTTCCTCAAATATTCCCATGTCAACACCCCTGTTAATCACTTCTTGAGTTTCTTCAATAGTCTTTTTAAGGATGTATTTAGCAAGATAAGTAATGTGAATTGGTTGTCTCATCTTTGGAGCTAAAAGTTCAAAATCGGATTTTTGTTTTGTCATGGTTCTTTTATTTATAATTATTCTTCTATTTTCCAGTTGTCATAAGGAATCATCTCAATTGGGTGTTCCTTGAAGAAAGACTCATGTATATAAGTCTCGGGATTGTTCTCATTTCTATCCATATATGCACCCCAAAAAGATAAGGTTGAATTGGATAATATGTGTTTATCACATCGTGACATCAACTCCATACAAATGTAAGGGTCATCCTCAATGAAATGTAATTGTGAACGACGAACATCACAGTTAAGATACAACATTTTTTTTGCGGCAGGTAAATTGTCTGAAAAAATTAACACATTGTCATCTTTACCTTCAACTAATGACTCAATTTTATCTACTACCCACTTCATTGGGACCTTCTCAACAGGCATAAAGTCTGTATCGTTACCTAATCGTAAGTGTACTGAGATTGTCTTTTCTTGGAAAAGGTTACCATAGTGGTAGTACATCCAATCTCTTAGTTCCTCATCCAACGTAAACATATCCAAGATATAGTCTCTGTTGTGGTGCCAAAATCTGTAGTTGAAGAAGTAACCCTGAACTAAAAATGGTGGAGTCAAATCCTTACCAATGTCCACAAACAAGCCAGACTTACCTGTATCTAATTCATACGCAAAGTCTTGATTGAACCACCACTCAAATGCATTTGGTCTATCATTAAACCACGGTAACTTTGGATATACCTCACCCAACGAAACTGGTCTGTCTTGTAAGATGTGTCCACCCCACGGTTCAAAGTGATGGTTTCTCGCATAACGATTCAACCTCTTTGACCATCTGGAACTTTCTGATTGATGTGTGGTCCAATAACCAATAAGAGGTCGTAGATTATTATCTTTGGCATAAGATAAGATGGTGGATATTTGGAACATCATGTTACCCAAACCACCAGCCAAAACCACTGAGATTACGTCGTCAGTGATTTCAATGTTGATAGGTTTCCTCAATATACCTTTTGGGTGGTATAAGGAAGAATCGGAAAAATTAATTTTCTCCATCATCTAACATTCCAATAATTTGAAGTTTATCTAATCCATCTTCGTGAAGCTTCATAAACTTTTCTGACCATTCGTCCATGATGAAAGCATCCGCACTGAATAAATCGTCCAATAATTTTTCTTCGGTTCTAAGGATTACCTCTTTGTTTAGAAATCTTTTGTTGAAACCCATTTATGTTCTGAATTAAGTCTTACTGATGTTATATATTCCATATTCCACTCTCGTGGAGATATCAAAGATAAGAAATATTTTCCATTATTTCTAATATACAAATGATAAATTTCACCAATCACAGGTTCAAAAGAATAATTTGAATTATAAATCATCTCATTGAGCTCTACTTCACTAATGAGATGGTTATATTCGTCAACCAATTCTTTATATTTCGCACTGAAGGTCTTTTGAACTCTGTTAACACCCCTTTCTTTGAATGCACCGACATCATCTAACTTGATGACTGGTCCACTAACATTAGTGGAGTAGGGTAATAGAGAAGCATTGTACTTTTGGAGTTTTTCATCCCAAGCAACATTATCTGGCTTCTTCGACTTCATAAATATAGGCTCTGATTTTTTCACCCAATTCTAAATCATTCGGTGTTTCTTTTACAGTTTTGTAAATGTACTCTGTGTCAATTTCTTTTGTCTTGTTCATCTTTATTTTTTTTTAAATCTTTAATTTTTATCGTTTGAAAAATATAGTTCATAACTTTTCTTTTTGCAAGTGAAAGTAAGCAACCCTCTAGTGGAAATGTGTCATTAAAAGTAACCTTGAATATAGGGTTATCCAAACCAAGACTTTCATTTTTTTCAGACCCGTGTATACCAAATACACCATTCTCAATTATTATTGATTTAATATCCCCATCTTCTCCCTCATGTAATTTCCTAATGTAACACTTATTTTCAGACGATTTCGGTGTCAATCTATTTATACGATACTCATAAACATAAAAATTTGAATTATACATAAAGTAAAAATAGCCCCAACCACTTTTCATCATTTCTACATTATCAGTAATATCTAAACTGACACTATCGTTAATAATGGACCACAAAGACTTGGCTACCATAAATAAATCTTTGAACTTATCACGAGCAAACTCAGCAATATTCAAAATTTCTTCAGCTTCTTCACTGTCTTTAAAACGAATAGTATTATAGATTAAATCGGTTATTAATATTTCGTCATCAATCTCTTCAGGTTCTCTTTTCAATGTAATGAACTGACCGTGGTCCAATACTCTCTGAGCACTGGTATATAGTAAAGTGAGTTGCTGAAAAGCAGGGTATAACTCAAAATTCTCTAACTTGTCTCCTGTCTTCTTAACATAGTCAAGTATCAAATATTGTTTGTGCTCAAAATCTATTGGGTCTTGAATAATCCAGTCTAATTGCATCCGTAAAGTTTTTAGTAATATAAGTTATTGGAAGAATTATTCAACAATAACTACCTGATACCACTCACCATTTATTAGTGATTGGTATACCTCACCATCATAAGATGATAATGCAGGTCCAACACCGTCGTAATTGAGGGAATTTTCAATAAGTTCTTCAACATCAACAAAACCTTCAATATCAAATCCATAATCGTTCAAATAGTCAAGAGGATTTTGTCTTACATCATATAACATATCTTGAACTTTACTATCAACCTGACCAACTGTTGGTTCACCTTCAGGGGAATCTTGAATGTCTTGTATCTCTGATTCAATCTCTTCAATCCTTTCCTCAGCATAACTCACGTGTTCTTCATCTTCTGAATGATTAACAATATCATTCATTTCCTCAATCTCTTCTCTGAGTTTCTCAACCTCTTGTTGTTGTTCTTCAGATAAAGGTAATTCATCTTCATCAAAGTAAGATTGTGGGTCATCCTCAATCATTGACTCATACATCTCTTCAAAGTAATCTTCAACCTTACGTGTATCTAAATGTGATTTAATGTAGTCTCTATTCCAACCTTCAATACCCATTTCATCCCAAAGATTTTGGTAGTAATCTTTTGCTGCTTCCCACACTTGGTCCCAATCACCTACAGCAATCTCTCTTCCTTGCTCATCTTCACCCAACCATTCAAAAGTTGATAGACCCATATGACCGTGGTCTGCTGGTACTAAGTTGTAAACACTTTCACCTTCCCCTACTTGAACATTCAATTCATCAAGTATGTTAAATACGGCATTAGCATGGATACCCATTTCATCAGGATTGTTATCGAGATTCCATTCGTCGTTTTCTTTACGTTCTCTTTGAGTCTGTAGTTTTTGTCTTGTTCTTTCTGCCTGTTGTTCTCTACGGATTCTCTCCATCTCAAGACGTGCGGCTTCCTTATCTTTGAAAATCTCAATCTCTCTTTTGAATTTACTTTGAATGTAGTCTTGGATTGCACCATTCATTTTGTTCCATTGTTCTGAACCTAAAATCCAACCTTCATTAAATGCCTTATCAGGAGCATCATAAAATGTTTGGTTACCGTCATATTTGTTTAGTAACGCAACTTTATAGAAACGGTCTTGAGATTTGGCTTTCTTATCAATAATGTAGAACAACTTACCATCTTGATTGTAACGGTCAAAGTGTGAAGAACCGTTCATAGATGCAGTACACCATTTGGTACCAGCACCATAATAACAACTCGTTTTGTGATTCTTTGGTGTTACAATAACAAACCTATCGTCTTCATATACTTGGTCAGCACCTTCCAACTCCTTAACCTGTCTTCTGATTTTGTTTTCATGTTGGTCAATCTCATCTTGAATAGATTGAAGACTATCAAATAAGTAAATGTCTTTCGTTGGTAATACCTTTTGATATTTCACGAAGTTCTGAATAAGGTCTCTGGTCTTATTGATATCTACCTTACCCGTCTCCAACACCTTACCTAAGAACATTAAGAACTTATGATTGGATGCCAAATCACGAGACAACATGAAGATATCTTTCAACTCTTCACCAGTAAACTTATCCCTAAACTTATTTAAGAAATCATCTTTTCTACCCTCAAGTAATATCTGACTAAGACTCATACATTATCGTTTACTATAAATACTCTTACTTCCAAGAATCTCTATCATAATTGAAGGTGGTGAAATATTCCACCATCTTCCCATAAAAGAAGTCTGCAATCTCTTCTGTCCAATAAATCTTATAGTTCTGATGTTCACCGATGTAACTGTCGTTCTTAGAACCATTCTTGAATATATTTTCTTTTACAAATCTTTCAATACCCTCATCAAAGTTTTCCATGTCCTTAAGGACTTTGACTTTATTTAAGTCCTCTTCCATATGTTCCATCCTTATAATATAGTCGGGAAACCTACCAGTCTCTTTCCATTGATGTAAAAAAAAGAAATCCCCTTCTCCGAAGTATTCCCACAATTGATTATTATAAACAAAATCTTTGAATCCATTTTTCACATCTTCATATTCAAAGTCGTTGGACTCGTCTAACCATCTACTCACAAATAATGAATATGGGTTTCTCACCACGGCAAGGATATCACAATCTTCATAACCTTCAGGTATTCCTACGTTATGAGTATGGGAACATTCCACTGCTATGAGTTGGTCGTACTCGGTATTCTTAAAATCGTCACATCCAACTCTTTGAATGAAACTACCGATACCACGAGAACCACATCCCGCAGTCCCCCAGTATATTAAATTACATTTTTTACTTGCGTTCATCTTTACAGATAATTAAAACCAAATATATTTATTAGTAAATAAACTTTTTCACCTTAAAAAAATAAAACTATGGGATGCGGATGTAAACAAAAAGCACAAGCAGCGGCACAAACTCAAACTCAAGCTGCCTCAACACAGACTCAGGTTCAAAACGCCATTAAGAAGACTGTTGAAAAGTATTACGAAAAGAAGTAATAAAGACTAACAATTAAATAGAATAAAAGGGAGGAATTATTTCTCCCTTTTTTTGTATTTATAGTAAAACAATAACAATGGACTTAATCCAATTCTTAGAAGATAACGACCTCGGGGATTTCATCGCGAAGTATTTCAATGGTAATTCCGATGTGTTTATGAAATTCTTGAAATCCAAAAACCTATTAGGTGAAATGTTAGACCACCTTATTCAAGAAGGTTATTTAACTCAAGCGATGAACGCCTACTATGAGGATGACCCTAAGTTTGTTGTTGAGTTTCTTCTTGGTTACCTTGACGATGTTACTATGGATGGTAACAAATATTGGATGAGGATTGACCGTGAGGATTTATCGAATTTCTTTGAGGATAATAGAGACAACTCACAAGGTTTAGCCAAATTAATTTTACAAGATGACACACCTTTCTTAGATATAGATTCACAAATTTATGACCTTACCAATTTCATCGGAGACCTTACCCCTGAGAATGTTAATCATTTGAAACAATCTGTCTATAAAGAAGTTGAAGGTAAAGAAGTTGAAGTGAACGATATTAAAGACATCGTAACCTTAAACCTTATTGATAACATGGATGACGATGAACTATCTACATTTATTAAAGAAAATGCTCCTGAAGTTTTACAAGAATTAGAAAACATGAATAGACATGCTGAGGAAGCAGCAATCTATGATGAGTTGTATGACGATGTGATGAATGGACTAAGAAATTTATTTGAAGAACACTTCTTCATGCGTGAGGTTCCTTATAAAAGAAAGACCTACAAAGCCGGTACCAACGAACCTATCGAAGTTAATGATACATATACAGAAGTTGATGTGACAAATTTATTACCAAGAGTAATTAAAACTGTATTGAGTTGGGGTGGTTACCAAAGTGATAACGACTTTGAATATTACGGAAGTCTTGAAAGCTTGTTAGAATATTACTTAAATGAGGAAAATGAATTAATCCATGTTAGTTGGCCTGAATGGGGTGATGATGAAAGAGTAAGAGAATTCATCAATGACAACTTCAAAGATTATCTATAAAATCATATTTTCTTTATTCCTATTTAATTTATCTTTAACAAAAAAGATACGATGAAAGTCAATTCATTAATCATTGATGATTTTTACAGCAACCCTTACGAGGTAAGAGACTTTGCTCTTCAGCAAGAGTTTGACGTGACTGGCAACTTCCCAGGTTTCAGAACCAAACCACACCTTAATGAAGATATTAAGGAAGGACTTGCGGATATCCTGAGACCTGTGGCTGGTGAAGTAACCTTTTGGGGTGGTGAATATACTGGTTCATTTCAATACACAACATCACAAGACCGTTCATGGATACATTCAGACTCTTACACCGATTGGGCTGGTGTTCTTTATCTTACACCCGATGCACCCGTAACTGCAGGAACAGGAATTTATCGTCACAAATATACAGGTTTAATGAATTGGAACTATGAGGAACATAAAGATGATGAATATGACCCTAACTCACCAATGGAAACAGCAAAGGACATCACCAAATGGGAACAGGTTGATAAGTTCGGAAATTTATTCAATAGATTAGTTTTATATAGAGCCGACAATTTCCATATCTCATTAGATTACTTCGGTAGAGACATAAATGATGGAAGACTATTTCAAGTATTTTTCTTCAACACAGAATATTAATTATGACATTAAAAGATATCATCAACCCTAACTTAGATGTTAAGGCAATCAGAGAGGAATATATTACTAAAAGAGTAGTAGTCATTGAAGACTTCTTAAAAGAAGAATATGCAGAGCGTGTACATAACTATCTTACTGAAGAGATGCCAAGAGATTGGTGGAGAGTATCTACCCATCCTAAAGTTGATGGTACTGAAGGTTTTGACTCTGTCATCTTCTCACCGGAACATGAAGAAGATATAAAAAAGAATTACTCAGTAGCCACTGAATCATTTGGTAAAGGTAACTTTGCTTATTGTTTTCATAGAACCGTTGACGACCATCAATCTACCTGTAGTTGTTTTGAATGTGAACTCAGACAATGGTTGTTAGGTGAGGAGTCTATTTCATTTATCAATGAAGTCATTGACTCAACAGTCACTACAACTGATGAAGTATTTGCTGCAGTATATCTACCTGGCGATTTCCTTTCCCCGCACGTAGACTCACCAAATGGAACAACAGGATTTGTATACCAACTCACTAAAGATTGGTTGCCTCAATATGGTGGTAATCTACACTTTATGAATCACGATACTATGGATGTTGAAAGAGTAGAAGTACCTCAGTTCAACACTTTGACATTGTTTGATTTACCTAAAGGTGTTGGGAAGTGGCATTACGTATCTCACGTAAATCCAGGAGTGGAACAGTTAAGACTCACTTACACTGGTTGGTTCAAATAACTCAGGATATAGACTGTGGATGATATCCACATATGTTTCAGCACAATAACATCTTCCGATGGAGTGACTAACTACTCTCCCTTTCTTTACACCTACAATCATTGGTTTGTAATGACCGTTATGTAAGTCCATTATTTCATTATCATAATCAAAACCAAAGTTATTAATCATATCGTAAGATTCACTGTGCATGGTTTCAACGTACACCACGTCAGGGAAGTTTTTCATTATCTCTACATGATGATTAGATTGTTCTGGTGTGGTACTAAAGGATGGAGATAACGATAGGTTCCATCCAGGATTAAAATCTAACTGTAAATCAACGAAAACTAAGAGAATAAATCTATCGTGTTCTTTGAATAAGTCAGTGTAACTTCCTCCTGTATACCTTACCAACATGTTACTTGAATCTTGGACCTGAAATCCAACTTACCAATGACCTTCTCTCACCTGAGGTAAGTGGTAATACTCTGTGTAGTACAAATGATGGGAATATGATGACTGAACCTTTTTTGTTAGGTGCATCAACTAAGAAACTACCAGCACTTAATTCTAACTCACCACCTTCATACTCTTCAGGGTCTGTAAGTTGAACGACGATAGATAACTTTCTATGTGGTACGTTTGGACCGATGTCACCGTGCCAAGAGTAGTGACCATTGTTCTCACCAAAGTATTCTGTGTATTGAATCTCATCACCGAATCCTGAAAGGTCAAAGTCCCAATTCATCTCTTTGTTCGCAGTAATAGCACACTGAGCCAATCTATCAAAAATCCATTGAGTACCTTCTTCAAGTTGAATCCAACTTACCTTACTAATACGAATATCTTCATTGATACCGAGTGTGTCTTCACCACCTACCTCACCGTCCGAAGAAGGGAAGTGATTACCCCATTGTTTTATGTATTCAATATCTTCATCGTTGAATACTTCATCAAATGAATAGTAAGTGTAATAGTGAACCTCTTCACTTTTGTGGTCGTCAATAAATGGGTCTGAATAATACATAAATAAGTTGTTTAATTTTCATAAAGTATAACTTATCATTACTTAAAAATAAAGTAGATTTTTAATGAAAATACTCGGTCTTACAAGTGGTCACGATTCATCAGCGTGTTTGGTGATTGACGGTCAATTAATTTCTTCTGTTTCCACAGAGAGAATATCACGTATAAAGAAAGATAAGTACCTTAGTTGGGAAGTCATTGACTATGTATTGAAACCTCATGGATTGACCATTGATGATATTGATTACGTCGCCATTGGTAATATAGATTACACCGATACATTTGTGAGATTGTTCTTCAGAGAGGAAGACCTTTACGAATATCCTTTTGGTACTTTACACCCAACCTTCAGAAGTATTGTCAATGACGGTAATAATCTACATCCTGAATATGGTTATGAGATATTTGAACACAATCATTTCTATGTCCCTTTGGTGGACTACAACCAACGTAACTTCATCAGTTGTAATGTTCTTTTGGGTGGTAAGGTACTTAAAGGTGGTAATATTATAAACCACCATACAGCACACGCAGCATCTGTGTATTACACTAATAACTTAGAGAGGTCTGCAATCCTTTCTTTGGATGCCTCAGGTATCAGTGGGGAAAGGTCTTCAGCATATTTTTTAGGTGATGGTAATCAGATTACATATATAGGTTCACCCAATACAACTATTGGAAATCTATATACCGTAATGACTGAGATGTTAGACTTCGGACCTGGTGTATTCAAAGCAGGTACAACCATGGGTGCAGCGCCATATGGAAAGGTATCAGAAAAGATTAAGAACAATTGGGAATTACTTTCTGAACCACAACATATGATGACCAATCACACTGATAATGTAACCTTTAATTGTTGGGCGTCATCTTACATTACCGAAAGACCTTGGAGAGAACTTAGAGGTTGGATTGAAGAGGAACGTAATGAAGCTATTGAAAGGATGGATAGTTTCCTTTACCCAACCAGAATATTAGACAAACACGAGGAGATGACTTTGGAAGAGAGATTCAATCATTCAGCCTCCATTCAGTTTGTGTTGGAGAAGACCATACAAAAGTATGTTGACCAACTCTACGCATTGACTGATGGGATGAACGAAGGTAACCTATGTATTGTCGGTGGGACTATGTTGAACTGTACCTCCAACTATAAGTTATTGAACACTATGAGGTTTGATAACCTTCACTTATACCCAGCCACTGGTGATGATGGATTGTCTGTCGGTGCAGCACTTTACTGTTCATACAATTTGGACGACACTCCACGTCAGAAGTTTGCGATTAGTGATGTATGTTTTACAGGTAATGACTATAAAGATATTGAGGTGGGTATTGATTACGATGAAGATGTCATCGCTCAGATGTTAGCGGATTCTAAGATAGTTGCTTGGTTTCAAGGGAAGAGTGAGTTCGGTCCACGTGCATTAGGTCACCGTTCGTTCTTAGCTAACCCAACGGACCCGAAGATGAAAGAGATATTAAATGCGAGAGTGAAACATAGAGAATGGTTTAGACCGTTCGCACCTATCGTATTGAAAGAAAGAGTGAGTGAATGGTTTGACATAGACGTAGATTCACCTTATATGTTATACACTTGCCCTGTTAAGAAGCCGTGGGAAATACCCGCAGTAACCCATGTTGATGGTACTGCGAGAGTACAAACACTAACCAAAGAAATAAATGACAAACTCTATAGTTTGATTGAGAAGTTGGGTACACACACAGGTGTTCCAATCGTATTGAATACTTCACTTAATGTGAATGGACAACCGATTGTGGAAACCCCTGAAGAAGCCATAGAACTTTTTAATAATTCAGACATAGACGCTGTTGTTATCAATAATAAAATGTTAATCAAATGAGTAGAAAATTAGTAGATTCGTTTATCTTTTACAATGAATTTGATGTGTTGGAGTATAGATTAGAAACACTATACGACAAAGTAGACCACTTCATATTAGTAGAGTCTAATAAAACACATACTGGTGCTGAGAAACCATTATACTTCACCATCCATAAGAAGAGGTACCAAAAGTATTTGGATAAGATTACTCACATCATCGTCACTGACTTCCCTGAGAACCTCACACAAGAACAAATCAATGAGTTGGTAGCAATACCTGAGATTCAGAATATGAACTGGGTAAGAGAACACCACCAACGTAGAGCAATCAGTAGAGGTATCGATAAACTTAATCTTTCACCTGAAGATATCATCTTCGTTTCTGATGTTGATGAACTACCTGACTTAGATTTGATGTATAAGATTGAACCATTGGTGGATATTAAACCAGTCATCTGTGAACAGAGATGGTTTATATGGAATACCAATTGGGAGAAGAATTACATTTGGGGTGGTACCAGCATTATCACAAAGAAACAATTGGACGAGGATAACGATATCATCCAACACCTAAGGAATATTCGTTGGGATGATGATAGTGATGAGTTTGTTCGTACTTATTGTGGTTGGCACCTATCATGGTTTGGTAGTCCTAAGTTTATTCAAGATAAGATGTTCTCTTTCGCTCACAGTGAAACCGCAACTAACTTCTTCTCTTCCAAGAGGAATATTGCACATCTTATCAAAGAAGGTTTACCACCTGAAACACCTAAAGGAACCACTGAAAGGTTAATCAAAGTAGAGGGTGACTATCTTCCACCCAACCCTGAACAGCTTATGTTCTTTGATATGGAGAACTATCCAAAAAGATATGACTGTATCATATACAATGGTGAATTGGATGTCTTAGAGATGAGATTAAAGGAGTTAAATGACGAGATGGATTACTTCATTATCCTTGAAACCTCATATACCTACGATGGTGAACCTCAAGAACCTACACTAAAAAATGAGTTATGGAGATTCAAAGACTACGACGATAAGATTATATACACCGTGGTTGATGAACCTGAAGAAATATTGGATGATGACCCTTATTACCATCGTCAAGCACACCATAGAAATAGTATTACACCATTGTTGGAATATCTCAATGTGAAAGATACTGATTACATATTCATCTCAAATACTGACGAAGTGATGGACTCACGTCTTATTGAATCTGATATATTCCATTATGATTATATTGAATATGAATTCTTAACTCTACGTATGAGACACTTCGTATGGAATTTTGACCTTGAAAGTAATAACTACGAAATCTCAGGAACTCAGTTGTGTACCTTTAATAGATTGAAAGAGTTTGGTGCACAGTATTTCAGAGACCGTAACCACTGGGTGGACCATTACTTAAAAACATTTAGAGGATGGAAATTAGAATTCTTTGGTACACCTGAACAATCTTTGGAGTTGATGAGAAGATTAGATTCTCATTACTACAATGAAGATGTGAGTTATGTGGAAGGTCTTATCTCTTCTGAGTTAAATCTTTTTGATGAAAAATTATCAAAATCACACGATTGGAATTACTATCCAATGAATAGAATTATGTTGGAGGAAAAGATTAACCCCCAATACAATTCAAATTTTCTTTTTGATTTAATTACTTAATAGTAAACAATACTTCGGGGTCGCACTTAGTGTGACCCTTTATTGTTAGTGGGAATCTGAAAGCCCTTTTGATGTCTGTATACACATCACCCAATGAATTATTCATTTGTTCTACCCAATACTTTGTGGATTCATTTGCGGTATCATACGGTTCCACTTCCATTTCTACCATCACTGACTTCTTTGGACTTTTCATCACTGACAATCGTGTAAAGTTTGACCAATAAGAACCAATCAACAAATCAGATTCAGACAAAAGATAGATTTCAAATACAGTTTTCAATAAGTCATTTAACTTAGCGTTATCATCTTTTGAAATGTGAACGGCATCACCTGAAATTCTTACAACGTCCATACCTTTGATACCTTCCTTCAACATGTCATAACCCATCTGTGAATCTGATGATACCAATACTCTTGCATTGGGTAAATAATTCTGATTGATTGCCGTGATAAACTTTTGAACGGTGTTTCTACTTAGTTGTGGTACATCACCCCAATTCCAATTGGTCCTAAGGTGTACACCAATAACATACTTAACATCTAAGAATAACTTACTCTTAAGGTAGTTGTAGTTCTTTTTGTATTCGTCCTCTAAGGTGAAAAGGTAATTGAACATTTCAGAGTATACATTCTCTTCAGTAATACCAAGTTTATCAAGTTTCAATTTATATTCAGGGTTTTTGAAAAAATATGGTACTAAGTTTTGATTGGAGTAAAAATACAAACACTCCGCGTTTGGGTAGTAATCTTCAATGGTACCTTCTGTAATATATTGAACTAAGTCATTATAAGAAGCAAGTAGATTTAACCTACCTCGTTTCATAGGAGTCTCAAACCAATCCCTTTTCCACCAGTTATGATTGCTCGTGAACACTTCAACCATTGGTGTTTTGGTGTTATCTTGGATTCTAAAGTGATAATCATTAACGAACGCCATAAGGAAGGCATTCATCGCACCAATCAATCTATCACCAATACCACCGTCGTTGGTTCTATAAACAATATATCTTTCTTTGGAAGGTTTGTAATTGTAAAACATAACTCGTTCTTTTTAAGAAAAGTTAATCATATTACCCAAAAACAAAATAGATTTTTATAACAATCCTTTAGATTTCGCAAGTACTTCTAAACGTTCTAACTCAATCTCTTTCTTATCTAAAATTGAGTTTTGTTGTTGAATTGCTTCAGTCAAAATTGAAACCATCAATGCGTATTGTACATTTAAGATACCACTATCCTCTTCTCTTACCAATTCAGGGAATTGTTCCTTAATTTCCTGTGCAATTACACCAATGTCTTGTTGACCTGTAGGTACATATGAACTATCAACAGTATTCTCTTCAACCCATGTAAACTGAACACCACGCATCTTCAATACTTTATCTAATGCGTCTTTGATTTCACGGAAGTTTTTCTTCAATCTTCTATCTGAAGAACCTGACGAACCTGTTGAACCAATCGGACCTCTACCACCTACTGGTCCCGTACCACCAGTATTACCAATATATCCTTTAGGACCTTTTGGTCCAGGTGCTGCGTTTGCAGTGTAACCCTTAGGACCCTTAGGACCTTTATCACCCGTACCACCAGGATTGGCAGCACCCTGTGGTCCACGTGGACCTTTAGCACCTATGGAACCACCTGTACCAGCGGAACCCTGCGCACCTTTATAACCTTTAGGTCCTTTTACTCCATCAACACCTGGAGAACCACCCGAGCCTTGTGAACCTGTTGGGCCGGTTGGACCTTCAGGTCCTGGTGAACCAGTAGCTCCAGTTGGACCTCGTGGTCCATCAGGTGCTGTCGGACCTTTTGGACCTTGTGGACCTTTATCCCCTTGGAATGCAGAACCACCTGGTCCTGGGGGACCTGGATTGATATCGCCAGTACCACCTCTCGGTGATGCTCCTTGTGAACCAATAGGTCCTTGTGGAGAACCACCTCTATAACCCTTATGACCTTTAGCGCTTACATACCCCTTATGTCCTTTTGTTCCATCATTACCCTGAGGACCCGTTGACCCTTGGAACGCAGAACCTGTAGGACCCACTCCACCTTGATTGGATGCTCCTTGGTTACCTCTTGGAGATGCACCCTGTGGACCTTGAGGTCCTCTCGGTGACGTACCAATATAACCTTTGTGTCCTTTATCACCCTTAGTACCTTTATAACCTTTAGCACCATCATTACCTGTTGGACCCGTAGAACCAGGATTACTATATCCTTTAGGACCTTTTGGACCTGGATTAGCAGCACCTGTATTACCTCTTGGAGATGCTCCTTGATTACCTTGAGGTCCTCTTGGTGAAGAACCTGTATATCCTTTGTGTCCCTTAAGACCTTTGATACCTTTGTAACCTTTTGAACCATCGCCCGCAGTTGGCCCAGTAGGACCTTGAGGACCTGTTGAACCTTGGAAGGCAGAACCCTGAGGACCTGTAGGACCTGGATTGGCAGCACCCTGTCCACCTCTGGCACCTTGGTTACCTCTTGGTGACGCCCCTTGTGGACCTATTGGTCCTTGTGGTGAGTTACCTATGTTACCCTTATAACCTTTGTGTCCTTTCAACCCTTTAGGTCCTTTGATACCCTTAGGTCCTTTTGGACCATCATACCCTGTTGGACCACCAGAACCCTGAGGACCTGTAGAACCCTGATTTGTATCACCGATAGGTCCCTTTGGACCTGGATTGGCGGCCCCTGTACCACCTCTGTTACCTTGGGCACCTTGAGGTGATGCCCCTGTACCACCACGTGGACCCACAGGAGAATTCCCTCTTAAACCTTTATTACCCTTATAACCTTTGTGTCCTTTGGCTCCCTTAGTACCTTTGTAACCTTTTGCTCCATCGTTTCCTGTCGGTCCTTTGTCACCACCAGGTCCTTGAGCACCAGGATTAGCTGACCCACCTGGACCTGTTGGACCTGGGTTGGCGGCTCCTGTATTACCTCTTGCACCCTGTGCACCTTGAGGGGATGCACCTTGAGGTCCTTGTGGACCAATAGGTGAATTACCGATATTACCTTTAATACCTTTACGACCTTTCAATCCTTCAGACCCTTTATAACCTTTCGGTCCCTTTGGTCCGTCGTTACCTTGTGGTCCTGTCGGTCCTTGTGCACCTCCACTACCTTGGAACGCCGAACCTAAATCACCTTGAGGACCTGGTGTTGCATTACCTTGTCCACCCTGACCACCCTGTGGTCCAATTGGTGAGGCTCCTTGTGGTCCTTGCGGTCCGATAGGTGATGCACCTGTAGCACCTCTTGGTCCTTGAGGTGATAAACCAATAAGACCTTTTTGTCCTTTGATACCTTTAGGTCCTTTGTAACCCTTGTCACCTTTAACTCCTTTG